>JGI994J12354_10004559_pt1 | contig 10957 bp, 12 predicted proteins | sample IntmicLarv3ML3BL_FD_12354 | JGI IMG/M metagenome (IMG submission 12354)
CGAACCATCGACCTCCTGCGTGTGAAGCAGGCGCTCTAACCAGCTGAGCTAAGCCTCCGAATCCGGGTCGTCAAACCATTGCAATTACTATGTTTTGTGATGTCTGTTTTTCTTGACACCCTGCTTTTTTCGTACTTTGACACCCTGCCTACTATTTTAATCACTGTATCATATAACGATTTAAAGCGCAAGATATTTCTAGGTTTTAGTAAATGTTATGTGAGATTGTTTCCCAAATTATGAAGATTGTGTGCATCAATCAAAGTCAGTATTTTCATAGTCGCTATCATCAAAAGCACCAAATTTCCGCTCAAGCTTACGCCGTTCCTCAAGGTCAAGTTTCTCAAGTCTGTTGTATGTCATAGTGTGTTGTCCCTTCTTTTTTGTTGCAAAGGAAATACTCAAATATCAATTCCTTCACACGTTCGTGAATTATGATATAATGAATGTTTTATTTTGTTAATTAGCGGTTGTTCACGAGGAACGGGAGACGAGATGGAAACCTTCCCTACGCTCGGTCTCAATGTCTGCGGCAAGCCTGCGGCAAGCCTGCGGCAAGCCTGCGGCAAGCCTGCGGCTTCCCTACGGCATTGAGACACTTCGCTACGGGTGATTCCCCTCTAGCATTTTCGCATTTGCTGCGCAAATCGCTCAAAAGGAGAGGATGAATAGGGAGGATTTGGATATTAGTGTTGTTTCAAATATTGACTGTGTTTACCTATACATTATATATAATATTTAATATAGGTAAAGGCAGTCAAATTTCATTTTACCCTCTTATTCTCAATAATCTCTCTGACAGCATTTGCTGTTTCTCGATGTAATCATTTGGAAATATAGTCGGGTCTATCCATTTACACTTCTCGTGGTCTCTAAACACTACCTCTACACTTCCTACTTTAAGCGGATGTTGGCTTAAAAATTTTTCAAAGTCCTTATCAAATCGATATTGAGCGTGAGTATTAACGGTATCAATTATTAGACCATTCAGATGCATTCTTAGAGCCGAAAGCTCCTCACTATCTCTAATTTTCTCAATTTCTTCAGACATAAGTGCTTCATTTGGAATTATCTTTATACTCTTGTATACAGAATCCCAGCCTTCACGGTCTTTTAATAATTCATTGACTTTATCATAATATTTGCTTCTCTTGAAGGGGTTGATTGTTTCCCACTTCAGCTCAATTAGCGCATCGACTCCGGCTTTTTCTATTAACTCGTATTCGTATTCCTCGGCTTCTCGGCTCTTTAGGTAAACGCTATTCTTGTCTTTATGCGGTTCAACAATGTAATATATTTTGCTATAACTCAGCAATTTCCGCTTTTGCATACTATTCAATGCGCTAAACAGTATCCCCGATAGTTTGTCATTTGCTCTTACATGGAAGTTCATGTAATTCCATTCCGAGACTTCCGTTGTTTTATCCCGCGTAAGCTGATAGTAGCTCAATCCGAATTTCGGATTTATCATTCCTAACGTGGTAAACAAACCTTTTTTTATACTGTTGTATACACCATAGTCACACCTACCGAATGAGTAGTTTAACAATTTTTCAATTGTTCGTAAGTAGCGCTCGTTGCCTTGTTGTTTTGGTTTTGGCTCTGTATGGATTTGTTTGATAATGAATTTGCGCCCTTCTCTGGCGAAGTCAAAATATCGTGTCCAATCTTTCACTTGGTACTTTTTTGAGTCCCCGCCCTTTACGGAATCGCCCAATAGCTTACATAGCTCGGCGTAATTCTTAATGGTCATACCTTCTTGAAGGCACGTTGTGTCTACTGTATAAATAGTAATGCTCTATCCTTTCGTTTTATGTTTTGTTGTGAACTCATCTAAATTCAGTCTCGCTTGCATCACAGTATCGTCTTGAGCTTGTGTATATAAGCGGTCAGCCGCTCCAACTGTTTAGTTGGCAAATCCATTCCGGTATTCAGATACCGTGAAAGCTGTGCCGGAGTTGTGCCACATACCGCCGCCGCATGTCGGTATTTGACCCCGGCCGCTGTAAATATTTTTCCTACCTTTTTGTTTGTAACGTGCATAATTTTTCCTCCTGTTTGTTTATTTATGGTATAGTAAAAAATATTTTCACTATTTTGCGTAAAGTGGTTGACAAGTCGTATAACTTATGGTACACTTTCGGTATGCTGAATGATAAAATGTTGGGATTGTTTGCATGATTTCCTCTTATTGTATCATACGTTGTAACTATTGTCAAGCTTTTTTGATGAATTATGTGACATTTATGGTAGGCCATCGCTCGGCTTGCTTTTTTTATTTAACACCATTATAGGCAAGTAAAAAGAGGGGATTGTTCCCCTCTGAATCTTTTGTTCGATAATTTTTCGCTTAACCCTTAGGGTTTTTGTCAAGGGAAACTTATTGAGGATAGGAAAAGACAAAAAGATCGTAAAATGCGCCCGTGGAACGATTAAAGCCGTTTTTCGAGGTGGGTAGTGTAATATCATTCAGACCTCACGAAACGGCGTTTTCACGCCATAAAAACCTTGTATTCATGCACCTTTGCGGGGTGTCAAAATACGTAAAATCTCTACATGGAGCGTTGTGTCAATGTTACATTTTTACATAAGGCTGTCTTGTTGCCCTTTGCCTCCTGTTGTCATTTGGTGTTTTTGCATTGTTTTGCTCAGATATCTATGATATAATAAAGTGTTGAGTTTTATGTTACGCTATATAATAGTGATTTGAATTGATGAGGTGCATAATATGAAAATGGTAGTGGTGACAATGCCAAAAAGGGATGATACAGGAATCATCTCCGAAGTAAAAACATTTTTTCCGGAAAGCGATGAATTAGAAATTGAATCATTTGGCATGGATGCAATGATTCAATTTCTAATTCCGGCATTGGCGATACTTTCTCCTGCGGCAACTGCAATTGTGACACAAATACTCCAAAGCAAAAATATCACTATCAAGTACAACGGTATCGAATTGATCGGCAATTATAAAGCTGTGACTAATAAATTAGAAGAATTGTTAGCGCTTGATAAAAAAGAAGAAGACAAAAAGGTGCAAATAAAATGATTAGTGTTGAATCATATATTCAACTATTCAAAAACATTCATTCGAATCCACGTGCCAGAGAGTATCCTTGGTTCCTTAATTATACTCAAAGGCAACAAAATGCCGAGAACATTAAACTCATTGAAGTATATAGCTCAAATGTGTATCCAGATCACATACGTATAAAAGATAAAGATTTTATATTATGGGATTACTTATTTTGGGATATTTATGAACAATATTTACTAATGTGTTTTTGTCTCGAAAAAAGGATAGATGTCGAATATGTGGATAAATATATGCGAGGACTTGGTTTTTTGTTTTTGTCTCTGCGATACGAGTCTAATCCAATGGCATCTCTCTTTTTTTCGGAGAAGTACAGGATTGCCATGAATGAGTGTGCCTGTGCTTCTATCCTTCACCCGCTACCTCTTGATTATAAAGCTGAATACGTATCTGGAAATATTCGAGGATCAGCCATGGAAACAATATTGAAAGGCACGATGTTTCCAATGGTTACAGCAGGAGCAAAAGTGTTTGTGTACCTGCATGAATGCGCCCATGTAGGAAATGATAGAGCTTCTGATAAAATGCGTGATGGTGCTCGTGATGGTGTTCGTAATTCGATAATACTTATGAAAGAAAACAATCTGCTTAAGCTTGGATATAAAGAGAATCAATCCTATGATGTAGCTGAGTTGCTTGATGCCGCCGTCAGTGATATCATGGAGCGGCTTAATAATAACGATTTTGTCGACGAGATAATAAGCGACCAATGTGCATATCAAGGTGTTTATAATTGGGTAAAATCATCTGCTCCCGAAAAATATGCTGATTCGTATTGGGACTACACCCACATAATGGTAGACCATTTGTTTAAGTATGTAGGATTCTTATCCGCGCTGGAGTCATTTTGGGATGTTTTCTTTATTACGATCCTAAAGCCCATGAGTATGGGCGAAAAAGAGTATAATATTGACAGTTACAAAGAATTGTCAAATGTAAACACCTATAGTTTGGCACGACAGTTGATAGCACACGATTTAATAAAATTTTCGCTATCATTGTCTCAAGAAGAAAACATTAATTATTACGAGAGTTCCATTGGGACAATTACATCCAGCGATGAATTTCAAGAGTGTTTTACCCGCGCTTCAATTGAAATATGTAATCCATCGCTGATAGAGGAACTAATAAAAAGACCGCTATTGCTCGAAAGCCATATCCAGAGTTTATTTGAAATAATAGAACAACGCAACAAGCTTATTGGGTGGTTGTAGAAGCTTGTTTTATTAGCCTCACTATAAAACTATTGCAATTCCACTTCCCGTTTTTTCGTAATGGTCTGCGGCTGTTGTTCCCGTTGTTCCTGCCGCAAAATACTGTAAACACTTTTGCGAATTTGCTCGGCTTCTTTTACCTCGTCTTTGAGCGTGTTGTACTGCTGATTTAAGCCGCTGCGCTCGGCGGTCAGCTTCCGCGCCTGTTCCTCTCCTGTCGCTGTCCGTCCATCTGTGCCGCAAATAAAAGGACTGCCTGTAAATTACGGTCTGTTGACCTTCCTTTACAATACAGTCCTTTTGGTATGTTTCTTGGTGTAACATCATTTATTCAAACACAAATGACAAATCCGAGCGGTATGTCCTTTATGCAATCTTAAAATCCAGAGGTATTAACGTCTTCTGTGATGGTTTTTGACGAATAATGAACACTTGTTCCAACCACATAATTGTCTGCCCACATATTCAAACGTATTTCAGTGTCGTCTGTTTCCCATATACACTGATAAGCCCAATATCCTAATATTAACCCCTCTGATTTAGTAGTCATATCTGCAAGAGAGCTTAACGGTTTAATTTCATCTGTTGTTGGTTCTCCATATTTCGCAATTAATGATTCCTTTAGTTTGTCATAATCAGAAATATACATAGTTTCGTTTGAATGTGTGTTATTTATTAGATACACACCCCTGTACAGCTCCCCATATTGGGTAAATAGATAAACCGCTGAAACATCAAATGTCGAAAGTGTTGTTGCATAAACTAATCCATTAACTTCCTTTTCTATAGGTTCGGTTTCTTCGTATGCAACAATCGTATCGATATCATCACCCCATTTACCAACTCTGAAGTTTAACCCCTCTCGCTCAGGCAGTGGTGTTGGTGTTGGAATAGGTGTTGGGGTCGGTATGATGGTAGGAACTGGCGTTGCTGTGGGAGTTGGCGATGCCGCCGCTGTTGGTATTGGTTCGGGTGTTGTTGATTCAACGGGTTTTTCGACTAATGTTTCTTGCTTTGCACACCCTATCAGTGTTAATAAAATGGTAATTAATACCGTTGCGATAACTGTTTTCTTCATTTTTGGTCGTCTCCCATCACCGAATAATTCTGCTTATATAATACCACCCATCGCCAGCATGTCAATAACATTATACACATAATGATAATTATATATCTGCTGCTGTGTACTACAATTAGCGCAGGAGGTGGATATATGTTATATGATACCATCAAGGAACTACGCGAAACAGCCGGATATTCGCAGTCGGCACTTGCGAAAAAGTTGAATGTCACGCGCTCATCCGTCAACGCATGGGAAATGGGAATATCCACGCCTACAACGCAATATATTGTTGAGCTTGCAAAGGTGTTCAAAGTCTCGACTGATTATTTACTCGGCATTGAGAAAGGACTACAGCTTAATTTAGAGGGACTGTCAACGACGGAAACACAAATATTATATGGAATTATTGATTATTTCAGAGATAATAAGCAGTAGTCGTCACCAATACCCACAACACACATATCGCGCTTACAGCTACGGTTTATAAGGTAACTAACAAGGGTTTTCGGCAATGTAATTAACCCCCGGAACAAACAAAGAGGATGCTTTCCGCACCCTCTGTAACGCTCTATTCAGCTTGTTTGCGCTTGGCTATCTCTCGGTACAATGTCGCTTGGCTAATGCCTGTAAGCACCGTTATTTCCTTTATGCTGTGGGTCTGTGCATCGTATAGCTTCAGCGCTTTGGCTACCGCCTTTGAGTCAGAGTGTGGTCTGCCGCCTTTGCGACCTCTTGCACGTGCTGCCTGTAACCCTTCGCTCGTGCGCTGCACTGTCAAATCTCGTTCAAACTGGCAAATGGCGCTAAGTACAGTGAGCAGCAACCGCCCTGTTGGTGTCTTTGTGTCGATATTCTCCTTTAGGCTTACAAGCTGAACCCCGGCTTTGTCGAACTCGTCCACCAGAGCAAGCAAATCCTTTGTACTGCGCCCCAACCGCGATAAGCTCTCAATAATAACCACGTCACCCGCTCTTGCTCGTAACTTCACGTTATCGAGTGCAGGGCGGTCTTTCTTTGTGCCTGTCATCTTCTCAGTGTACAGCTCATCAATACCGTATTTTTCAAGCGCATCAATTTGCCTGTCGAGGTTCTGTTGCTCTGTCGAAACCCGCGCGTATCCAATTTTCATAGTAACACCGCCTTTATGTGATACGAGGATGTTATCATATACGGTGCTTATTGTCAACTTGATATTGCTAATAGTTATGATAATATTTTTGGCTCGTATTTGACAAATTATCGGTTAGTTTTCTTGTTGTCATAAACATTCGTTTTTGAGAGCGGTGCAGCAGCACTTTTACCGGTTGCGACAAACTGCCACACCGAACGTCAAAACGAAACGAATTAGGTTACAGGAGAGTTCAGCAAGCGGTTAGGCAATTCCAACTTATGCCCTATTCGCAATGATGTGCCGTCCGTCGCTATCTTGGCACAATGCTGCATTATGTTGATAAATACTGTTTTGCGGCTTCGGTGTAGGTTTTGTGGATGTACATGGGCGTTGATGTGGGCGGCATATATTTACATTTTAGAAAATGTGACTCCCAACATCATAACCACACAGCTTATTACCGACAGTGCTAACATATAAAACGCTACCCGAACAGCTATCACTTAATATCAATTTTAGCATTATGACCCTTCATCTGTGCCAAAGGCGAAAACATTTCGTAGTTCTTCGTAATATCTGCGTCAAAGATATTGCAATAATGCTTTGTCATATCAAGCGTTGAATGTCCTAACAAGCGTTGCAGCGTGAAAGCATCACCGCCGCAGTCAACAAGATATTTCCGAGCGAAGGTGTGACGGAACAAATGTATTGAGGTCTTGGTAACGCCGCGCCGCTCGTTGTACCTTGCTATTGTGAGCCGTAAGGCATTTTCCGATAACATTTCGCCGTGTTCGTTGCAAAACAAGTATTCCGTGTCTGTGCCGCCTCTAATCTCCATATATGAGCGGAGAATAGACACCATAGCCTCACAGAGCGGAATAACTTGAATTTTTCCGTTCTTGTTATGGCGCGAGATAATTTGATGGTTTTCAAGATACACATCTCGATTTTGAATATTACGAACCGTGGCGGCGCGACAACCACTATTCAAAAGGAAGTTAACAATAACCCAATCTCGATATTCGCAAAAGCTAGTTTTCTTATTCGGCTTTTTTAACAGACGGTTTAATTCCTCATCTGTATATGTTTCCTTAACAGTTTCTATATCTTTAAGATTCGGAATTTTCGGAACGCTCAAACCCTCGTCGCTGCACCAGTTAAAAAAGGTTCTTAGCACCCTTGTGTAGCTGCTTATTGAATTGTGTGCCAAGCCGCTTTCACGCATTGATACAATCATACCGTTCGTCACATCATTACTCAACTCGCAATACTGCATATCAATATCAAGGTGACGCGATACGCATTTCAGATGCGAACGGTATGTTTTGATTGTTCGCTCCGACACACCCTTTGCTAAAGACGCTTTTATAAACCGCTCAAATACCTCAGTGACTGTGCTGTTCTCGCTACTGTTTTTCATCGTGATTTTCTTCATAATATGACACCCTGCCTCACATAAAATTTGTGATTTAGGCAGGGTGTCTAACTTTTGTATCAAGATAGAAAAAATCCTTGAAAACGTAGTGTTTACAAGGATTTGGTGGAGACTGCTGGACTTGAACCAGTGACCTCCTGCGTGTGAAGCAGGCGCTCTAACCAGCTGAGCTAAGCCTCCGAATCCGGGTCGTTCACGTGAACAAGATACACGATTCCGACCCGATTGTCAAGTTTTTACTTTAGTTCCGCCGCTGTTTAACCAAGCAGCTTCTCAATATATTTTGTGATTTGCCCAACGGTTTGGCACTCATAAATATCCTCATCCGTGACAGTAACGCCGTACTCATTTTCAAGCTCGCTTATAAGCTCCACCATGTCAAGCGAATCGGCGCCAAGCTCCTCGATAATGTTTGTGTTCTCCGTAATATCGTCGGGTGAGCAACCAAACTGCTCAGAAAGCGCTTCCTTTATTTTTTCGAATACCATAGTTAAAATCCTTTCTTCCTTGTTCCGGAATTGTCCTGCTAAGGAACAATCCCGGTTTGAAAGCCTCCGCCTTCAAATCTCTCTCACTAATGCAAAATGTATTTATACGGTTATAATAGTACACAAATTATTTATTATTGCAATATTTCGGAGTATACATCGATGAACATGCGGACATTAACCCCACTCCTTGTAATTCTTTTCCTCCGGCGGGGCTTCATACGTAACAACAGGCTCAGGCCTCGGCGCAGCAGGCTTCGGAGCAGCCGGCGTATCCTGCGGCCTTGAGTAAGACGGCGCGGAGTCGCGGCGCGGAGGTCTGGAGGAGGAGCGCGGGGCGCCGGAATTGCGCTGCTCGGGAGCGCGGGTTTCGCCGTCCCCTCTGGCGTAGGTCACAACAACACGCCTGTTCGGCTCGCTGCCGACGGAGCGTGTCGTAACCTGCGCGTGGTCCTGAAGCGTCGTGTGGATAATATGGCGCTCGTAGGCGTTCATAGCGTCAAGCGTAAAGTTGCGGCGGTATTTAATAACCTTTGCCGCTGTTTTTGTCGCAAGCGTTTCAAGCGTATCGCCACGGCGCTGTCTGTAGTTTTCCGTGTCAACATTTATACGCATACGGGAACCGCCGCGGTTAACGGCATAATTTGTAAGGTGCTGTATAGCGTCAAGCGTTTCGCCACGGCGGCCGATAAGCGCACCGGGGTCACCACCGCTGAGCACAACGGAAACCGTTCCGTCAACAGGGTCTGAAACCTCGATATCCGCGTTAACCCCAAAGCGTTCAAGCAACCCCTCAAGGAAGCTTCTGACGGCGTCTGTTTTTTCTTCTTTTACCTCATAGCTGACATTGACCACCGCCGGTGTGGCGCCTATTCCAAGGAAACCGCCTTTAGCGCGAGTAACGATTTCAACATTAACATCATCACGTGTAAGTCCAAGCTCCACAAGCGCGAGGGCAATTGCCTCATCCTCGGTCTTTCCGGACTTTTGAATTGTTTTAAGCATAAATGTAAACCTTCTCTTCCTTTTACAAAACGCAGTCGGGCTGAAAAGCCCTAAGCTTCAAAGCTGCGTCAATCAATACTTTCGGCTTCCTCTGCTTCCAGTGCCTCCTCGGCGGCTTCCGGCTCACCGGCGTTTTCAATTTCGAAAAGCTCTGCCGGCACATCGTCAATAACAACAGGCGGAATATCAATTTCCGGCTCAATAACCTCAACGTCAACAATTTCCGTTTCGGTTATCTCCGCATCATCAAACTCCGGCTCATACTCAATCGGCGCTGTATCCGTGTCGCCGTATCTTTCCGCCATATAGGCTCTGCCGCGCGCGTACTGCCTGTTTCCAGAGCGTGAGGGTTCGGGCGCTGACTCATCCTTCGGTGGCGCGTTTTTCTTTTCCCACTCCAGCGTCTTCGCTTCGCGTTCCTGCTTTTCGGCGGCTTCAAGCTTCTTTTTTGAAGTGCTTTTGTTAACCTCGGTCTTATTTTCCGCTTTCAGCTCCTCGGTTTCAAGGCGTTTGCGCTCGATTTCCGCATCACGAGCCTTACGGTCACGGTTTTTTATTTCATCCTCGGCATCGAGTATCTTCGTGTAACGCTTAGTGAGGACAACCTCCTGGATTATCTGAAGCACAGAGCTTGCCGCCCAGTAAATACCAAGTGCCGCAGGCATAATAAACGCAAAATAAACAGACATAAGCGGCATAAGATATGTCATAATCTTCATCGAACCGCCGCCGGCAGCATCACCCGTGGGTGACGGAGTCGGCTGAATCTTCTGCATAATCATCGTCTGCGCAAGTGACAAACCACCCGCGACAATCGGCACGAGGAATAGCATAACCTGCGGTCCCCAAGACGAGACTCCGCCCGACCAGTCGTACTGCCACACCTTAAAGCTCGGCACAGCGCCGAGATCCATACCCAAAAAACTATAGTCAATCTGGCGCAGCTTGTCTGTCAACGCGGCGAAAATGTTGAAGTTTTCGGGAAGTGACATAAATTGTGTCTGCTGAATTTGGCTGTACGCATCTGTGACTGTCTGCACAAAGCCGCGTTCCGCGAGCTTCACAACAATCGCGCCGCCCTCGGCAAGCAAATCTTCGCCGACACCCATCATAATCGTAAGCGGGAAACGAATCGCCTGATAAAGCGCAAGCAGAATCGGCAGCGGCAGAATTCCCCAAATACAGCCGGAGGCGGGGTTTACACCCTCCTCTTTATAAAGCTTCTGAATCTCCTCGTTGTACTTTTGCTTGTTTGCTCCGTGCTTCTTTTGAAGCTCCGCCATTTGCGGCTGCAAGCGTGTGGAACGCATGGTGCCGCGTTTGCTTTTCATCTGGAAGGGCAGCAATATCACCTTGACAACGAGCGCAAACAGGATAACGGCGACACCGTAGTTCGCGACAAGCTCGTACAGCCACATCAAAAGCATACCGAACGGTTTTGCGATTGTGCTTAACATGATTTCTCCAATCTATTCTTATGTAACGCGGGATTTAGTAAGCTTAGCGGCACGGTAAAAACAACCGTACGCTCGGACANTATTGCCGCC
>JGI994J12354_10005442_pt1 | contig 10956 bp, 9 predicted proteins | sample IntmicLarv3ML3BL_FD_12354 | JGI IMG/M metagenome (IMG submission 12354)
TGTAAATGACATCGAAGTGGTGCTTCGTAATTGAGTTCATTTCCTCCTCGACGCGGCTCATAATCTCGGGCACAGGGTTTTCGCCGTAGAGCCTCTCAAGCTTCGAGTAGACAAGCGTTCGTAAATCCTCTGCAGAATTTTTGATTACTGGCGCAAATGTGCCGTCACGGACAGGCTTTACAAATTCACACATGTCGGCGATTTTGTTCGGGTTATCGACAACAACATCGTGCGCCCGATCGCCGAGATATTCAAACTCCGCAAGCATCTCCTCTGTCGTGCGGAAAAAGAGCGGCGCTTGGTTGTCGCCATCGTCGAAGTCGCTCATCAGAATGCGGCGGTAGACCTCGTCGCGCGGCTCCATGAAATGGACATCGCAGGTCGCGACGACAGGCTTTCCGAGCTTATCGCCGAGGCGCAGAATTATGCGGTTGTATTCGCGCAGCTCCTCGATGTCCTTTGCCTTACCGCTGCGGATGAGAAACTCGTTATTACCCGTCGGCTGGATTTCGAGGAAGTCGTAGTAGGAGGCGATTTTTTCAAGTTCAGCGCTGCTTTTCCAGTTCAGAACAGCCTTGAAAAGCTCGCCAGATTCGCAGGCTGAGCCGACAATCAACCCATCGCGGTGCCTGTCGAGTGCACTTCGCGGTATGAGCGGGTGTTTACGGAAATATTTCAGGTGCGATTTCGACACAAGCTCGTACAGGTTTCGTATCCCCTGCTCGTTTTTTGCAAGCAGAATCATGTGGTTTGAGCCGCCGACAGTCAGCACGTTTTCCTGAACATTCGCAGCAAGATACTCGTTAATTTCGCTTGTCGCTGAAACCCCGCCGTCGAGAAGCATTTTGAAAAAGTCGAAAAGTATGTATGCAACGGCGCCTGCGTCGTCATAGGCGCGATGGTGGTTAAACTCGGGGATTTGCAGCTCAGTTGCGACGGTGTGCAGATCGAACCTGTTAAGCGTGTGCAGAAGCCCGCGCGACATATTGCGCGTGTCTATGTATGTCGGGTCGAAGCTCCTGCCGAGCCGCTTGCAAGCGGCGGCGATAAACCCGATATCGAAGCCCGCGTTGTGCGCGGCAAGGACGCGGTCGCCGACAAACCCAAGAAAGCCGTCAATCGCCTCTTCGATTTCCGGCGCACCGACAAGCATTGCATCGGTGATACCCGTAAGCTCTGTAATTTTCTGCGGAACGCGGACTTTTGCGTCAATAAAAGTCCCCCATTTATCGACAATTTCGCCGTTTTTGAACAGCACCGCACCGATTTCGATTATTTTATCCGTCTCGGACGAAAGCCCTGTCGTCTCGATGTCAAATGCAATAAACTCGTCGTCAAGCGGCGTGTTTTTACTCCCGAAGACTGAACATACGCGCTCAACATCGTTAAAATAGTAGCACTCAATGCCGTAGATAACCTTGAATTTATCGTCGGCGGCGCGTTTTTTGTTGATTTTTGTCACTGCGTTCATCGCCTCCGGGAACGCCTGCACAACGCCGTGGTCGGTAATCGCAACGGCCTTGTGACCCCAGCTCGCAGCGCGCTCAATGGCGGCTTTTGCATCCACGACAGCGTCCATCGCACTCATTTTTGTGTGAAAATGCAGCTCGACGCGCTTCTTCTCGGCGTTATCAACCCTCGTTTCAGGTTGGTCGCAGACAAATATGTTCTCCGGCTCGAACACGATGTCGTTTTCAAACCTGTTGAAATTCACGCGCCCGCTCAGGCGCAGCCACATGCCCGGCTCAATTTCTGCGGCAATTGGTTCAGCTTTTTCCTTGTCCATGTACTTGTTTATGCGGATTGAACCGGTGTAGTCGGTCATGTCGAAGCAGATTATTTTCGCGCCCGTTTTCACGATGTCGCGATGGTTTGTCGAAAAAACCTCGCCTTCAATCGTCACTCTGCCTGTTTCAATGCCGATTTCTGACATTTTAGTTATATCATCTCCGGGCTTTCTGCCCATAAGCGTGCTTTTCCATGATTTTTTACGTTCACCAGAATCTTTGATTTCAGGGAGCTTTTCCGCTGCCCTCGCAATAAGCTCACGCCGCGCGCGCTCACGCGCCGCAATCACCTCGTCTGCATTGCCACCGATGGACTTCAGCGAAACCCTTACAGCTCTGCCGCAGAGCTTATAAAGCGCGCGCTCATGCTCCGTCACATGCGCACTCATCAGCTCCGCACCGCCGTTTTGCAGCGCAAGCGTCACCATACCCGCCGACTCGTCGATTTCAACCTCGCAGCCCTCGAGTATACCGCGGACGGCAGGATACTCCGCCGTAACGCATTTCAGCGCGGCGAGTACCGTCTCCTCTGTTAGGACGGCAGCTACGAATATCAACTTTATGTCAACCGATTCAAGGGCATAAGCCTTGCATATTTCCCGGGAAACCACATCAAATTCCGCTTCGTCGGCGTATCCCTCGACCCGAAGCAAAAGCTCCATTTTCCGCGCGTCAGTGTCTACCCGTGCAGCCTCGACAAGAGCGCCCGGAACGTCGAAAACGCCCGGACACTCTGCAAACATCTCTTTAAATGTCACTTTATCCATCGCTTGCTCCTCAAAAAACACTAATTATTCCATCTCGATTTGCGCCATAAGCTCGTCCAAAATCGAGTCATACGGCACTTTTTTTACAATTTCGCCTTTTCTGAAAATCAAACCCTCGGCGTTGCCGCCGGCGACGCCGACATCAGCCTCACGCGCCTCGCCCGGTCCATTTACAGCACAACCCATAACCGCGACTGTGAGCGGTTTTTTCATGCCACTGAGCCGCTTTTCAACCGCTTCGGCGAGCGGAATCAGATCGATTTTGCATCGCCCGCATGTCGGACAGGCGATAATTTCAACCCCGTCGCGCCTAAGCTCCAGCGCACGCAGAAGGTCGAGTCCTGCGCGAACCTCCTCGACAGGGTCGGCGGCGAGAGACACACGAATCGTATCGCCGATCCCTTCTGATAGCAGCGTACCTATAGCGGCAAACGACTTTACCATGCCCATATTACGTGTTCCGGCGTGTGTCAGCCCAATGTGCAACGGGTAATCCCGCGTCGCGCTCATGCGTCGGTAGCTCTCGATTGTAAGCGGAACACTCGGCGCTTTGAGCGAAACCGCGATGTCGAAAAAACCGCAGTTTTCCAAAAGCTCGACATGCGAAAGCGTACTTTCGACAAGCGCATCCGCCGTAATTCCGCCGTGTTTTTTTAAAATATCCCTATGTATCGAACCGGCGTTAACGCCGATTCTTATTGGAACTCCGCGCGCTTTGCAAGCGTCTGCGACAGCCCGAACCCGCCCGGAATCCCCAATATTTCCGGGGTTTATGCGAATTTTGTCAATGCCCGAATCCAACGCGGCAAGCGCGAGCCTGTAGTCGAAGTGGATATCCGCGACAAGCGGAACCCGCGACGTCTTTTTCAGCTCTCGAATCGCCTCAGCGTCGCACTTGTCAAGGACTGCGAGGCGGATAATTTCGCAGCCCGCGTACTCAAGGTCGCGAATCTGCGCCGAGGTTCTGGCGACATCGGCAGTCAGCGTATTTGTCATTGACTGAACCGTTATCGGCGCTCCGCCGCCGATTTCAACTCCGCCGACGTTAATTTTTCTCGTTTTTCTATCCATTTATCAACCTCATAACGTCGTTAAACGACACGAAAAGCATTAACCCGAAGAACGCCATAAGCCCAACAAGGTGAACTGCCCCCTCGTATTTCGCGCTGACGGGCTTGCCTCGCAGCTTCTCGATAACGAGGAAAACCACGCGTCCGCCATCGAGTGCGGGCAGCGGCAACAGATTCATCACTGCAAGGTTTATCGTTATCAGCGCAACAATCCGCCACATTGCCGAAAGCGACACACGCGCGCTATTGCTTACAAGCGAGGTAATTCCGACAGGACCTGTCAGGTCGCTGACCCCCGCCTTTCCACTGAAAATGTCGAAAATGCTAACTTTTATCAGGCGCACAAAGTCAAGCGCCTCCATAAAAGCCATGCGGACTTTGCCGAAAAATCCGACGTCGCGTCGCGAGAAAACGATGCCGAATCGCATTCTATCCTCAACGCGTACAACTCCGTCCTCCACGATTTCTGTTGGGTACATCGCCCGAGCGAGTGGCACGCCATAAAGCTCCAGCACCTTACCGTCGCGTTTGACCGTAAAGTTGTACGGCTTGTCTGCATCGTGCTCAAGGAATAGTTCAACATCGCCGTATGTGTAAATATTGTAACCGTTTATCTTCGTAATCGTGTCGCCGACCATCAACATTTCTTCATTTGAATATGGGAACCCCTCAGCGAAATTGGAAATTTGCGGGTAATATTCAACTTTTGTAGGCACGTAGACTATCAGAAGAATCACAAGCCCGGCAATGAGGTTCATCGTCGCCCCGGCGACAAGGATAATGCAGCGCTGCCAAATCGGCTTGTTGCCAAAGGCGTCGGGCGCAGGCGAATCCTCGTCCTCGCCCTCCATTGCGCAGAATCCGCCGATAGGGAGCAGGCGGAGCGCATAAAGCGTGTCGCCTTTCTTCTTTTTGAAAATAGCGGGGCCCATGCCAAGCGCAAATTCGTTGACCTTCACCTTGAAAAGCCGCGCTGCGAGGAAATGTCCAAGCTCATGAACAAAAATCAGAAGCCCGAACATAAAAATTGCTAGCGCGATATAAAGAACAGTGTACAGTGTTTCCATTGCAGGACTACCTCCGTTCAGAAATGCGGGCGCGCACAAATTCGCGCGCAATTGCGTCAATTTCGAAAATCCTGTCTATGTTAGCCGAACCAGCTATGTCAATTTCGCTGGATAACCCCTTAACAGCGGCAGCCACAAGCTCATAGATATCCAAAAATCCTATCTCGTCCCTTAAAAATCCGGCGACTGCCGCCTCGTTCGAGCCATTCAATGCAACGCATGCGGCGTTGCCGCGATTCGCGCAGTCGATAGCAAGCTTCAGACATCTAAATGTATCCATATCCGGTGAACAAAATGACAGCGACCCAAGTGCGCCGAAGCGCGGTGCTGAAACTGCGCCTGCGATTCTGTCCGGGTAAGTTATCGCATACTGAATCGGTATACGCATATCGGGAAGTCCCATCTGCGCGAGCACCGACCCGTCGCAGAACTGCACCATCGAATGAATTATGCTCTCGCGGTGAACAACAATTTCGATTTTATCTGCACTGACACGGAAAAGGTGCATGGCCTCAATAAATTCAAGCCCCTTGTTCATCAGCGTTGCGCTATCTATCGTGATTTTCGCGCCCATATCCCAGTTCGGGTGCTTCAGTGCGTCGCTCGCCGTAATTTTTTCAAGCTCCGCGCGAGTTTTACCAAAAAACGGCCCGCCCGAAGCCGTTAAAATCAGCTTTTCAACCTCACTGTCGTGTGACCCCTGCAAACACTGGAAAATTGCAGAGTGCTCGGAATCCACAGGTATTACCTCAACATTGTTAGCTGCGGCGGTTTTTAGCACAAGCTCCCCCGCGCAGACAAGCGTCTCCTTGTTCGCGAGGGCGAGGCGCTTGCATGCGGAGAGCGCTTCAAGCGTCGGACGAAGCCCGGCAATCCCGACAATCGAATTGAGGCAGATATCCGTCTTTTCGGCAGCGGCGGCAATAACGCCCTCCTCGCCTGAGAGAACCTGCGTTTCGGTGTCGGCGAGTGAAATTTTTAGCCGCTTTGCGGCATTTTCATCCCGCATTGCGGCAAATTTCGGCTTGAATCGGCGCGCCTGCCGCTCCATTAAATTGTCGTTTTTGCCAGCTACAAGTGCTGTGACCTCTAGCCCCATCTTCCCGACAATATCAAGCGCCGAGACACCAACAGAGCCGGTAGATCCCAAAATTGAAATGCTCATAAAATTCAATCTTTCTGCTATTTTAGCCTAAAAACGGGAGAATTATCATCAAAAGCTCCGCAACCGGCGCGGCAAACAGCACGCTGTCGAAGCGGTCCAGCGCCCCGCCATGACCGGGTATAATCTTCCCAAAATCCTTAATTCCATACTGGCGCTTGACGAACGACATCGAAAGATCACCAAGCTGACCGGAAAATGCGCATGCAATACCGAGCGTTGCCGCCGAGAGGTAGTCAACCGACTGGTATCCGAACCCCAGCTTCAAAATTACCGCATAGAGCAACAGTATGGCCGGCCCTGCAACAAGCCCGGAAATCGAACCTTCAACTGTTTTATTCGGGCTTATTGAGGGGCATAGCTTAGTTTTCCCGAACAATTTACCGCCAAACATCGCAAATACATCGGAGGCAAACGCACCAATCAACGGTACAAGTAAAAGCAGCCTTCCGTGTGGCTGAACGCATATGCGGACAATCGCGCTTAAAAAATACGGTATCGCAACTGCGGCAAAAAAAATGACGCAGATATTTTCAATTGTTACGGTTTTCGACGAAGTTATCGCCTCAATGAACAGAACAAGCGTCAGAAAAAAGATGCCGGCAATTACCGCCGTCGCGTTCGAGCCGAAAAATGTCCAAATCGGAATGAGGCAAGCAAAAACCATCGCATATACTATGAGTCGCTTCTGGCTGAGAAATCCCGCTGCACAGAGAAATTCGTGTACTCCGATTACAGACACAGCTGCCATCGCGATTGGCAGCGCCCAAGGCGGCGCGAAAAACACCACGCCAAACAACGCCGCAAGCAATATTAGTCCGCTCAGTGTGCGCAGCCTCAAAACTAACCATCTCCTATACGGTTTACTGTCATTTTCCGATTCCGCCGTACCGCCTGTCACGCCGCCGGAACTCATCAATCGCTTTGTCCATCTCTTTTATGTCAAAATCCGGCCACAGCACCGGCGTAAAGTACAGCTCGGCATACGCCGCCTGCCAAATCAGGAAATTTGACGTCCGCATTTCACCGCTCGGCCGAATTACCAAATCCGGATCGGGTATCCCTACCGAATAAAGCTGCGACTCGAAAAATTCCTCCGTTACATCGTCTTCCGATAGGTCTCCGCTTTTAATGGCGACTGCCGTTTTTCTCACAGCCTGCAAAATTTCATCTCTGCCGCCGTAGTTGAGGCAGATAACGAGAGTTATTCCGTCGATTAACGCATTTTTTTCATCAATTTTTCGCAAAATGTCACGTATATCATCCGGCATTCCGGTGCGGTCGCCCATAATGCGAACCTTGACCCGGTCACGCTCCATATCGCGCAACGTCTCAGCAAGATAGTTACGCAAAATGTTCCAAATCACCGAAACCTCCTCCGGCGGGCGCTTCCAGTTCTCGGTGGAGAAAGCGTACGCCGTTAGGTACTCAACGCCAAGGTCGCGCAGATAGGTCGCGATTTTGCGGAAGTTTTCAGCGCCCGCAGCGTGGCCTGCCGTGCGCGGAAGCCCACGCTTCTTCGCCCATCTGCCGTTCCCATCAAGGATTATCGCAACATGACGAAGCGCGGGCAGATTTATCTCCGTCCGCGCGGCTTTTGTTGTGCTGTTTTTTCGTCGAAATATAGTTCTCTCCTCCAAGGGATAAAATATTTGCTAAACCGTGAGCAGTTCTTTTTCCTTCTTTTCCGCAACAACGTCAATTTCCTTGACCTTTTTGTCAGTCAAATCCTGAAGATCTTTTTCAAGCTTTTTGAGGTCGTCCTCAGTAATCTCGGAGGATTTCTCCTGTTTTTTGAAGTCCGTCATAGCGTCGCGGCGAATGTTGCGGACGGCGACTTTTGCCTCCTCCGCGTACTTTTTGACAAGCTTCGTCATTTCTTTGCGGCGTTCCTCTGTGAGCTGCGGGAAGGCAAGTCGGATTGCCGTGCCGTCGTTCGCCGGGTTTATGCCGAGGTCGGATGCCTGAATTGCCTTTTCGATAGGCTTTAGAAGTGTCTTGTCCCACGGCTGGATGAGGATTGTGCGCGGGTCGGGCGTGGAAATTGTGCCAACGGCGTTTAGCGCTGTCGGCGTTCCGTAGTACTCGACCATTATGCGGTCAAGCACGGAGGGATTTGCGCGCCCAGCGCGGATGGTGTCAAACTGTTCACCAAGGAATTTGATTGATTTCGTCATGTGGTTCTCATAAAAATTCAAGTCGGCCATTTTCTTTTCCTCCTTATGATTTTTTGTAATTTATTGTTCGCCGCGCACGATCGTGCCGACATTTTCCCCGATAAGCGCGCGGTATATATTCTCGGGGTCACTTAGCGCGAAAAGCAGGACNGGTATGTTGTTGTCCATTGAAAGCGATGTAGCCGTGAGGTCCATTGCGAGGAGGTGCTGCTGGAGAATGTCATCATAGCTTATGCTGTCGATTTTCTTGGCATTCGGGTTTTTCGCCGGGTCATCGTCGTATACGCCGTCGATGTTCTTCGCAAGCATTATAACATCCGCATTAATTTCCGCGCCGCGCAGAACAGCCGCCGTATCAGTTGAAAAGTAGGGGTTTCCTGTTCCGCAGCCGAACACAACAACACGCCCCTTTTCGAGGTGGCGGCACGCACGGAGCCGCACATACGGCTCGGCGATCGCGCGCATTTCTATGGCGGTCTGAACCCTAACCTCAACGCCGGAGTTTTCCAAAGCGTCTGCGAGTGCGAGCGAATTTATTGTTGTTGCAAGCATTCCCATGTGGTCAGCGCGGGTACGCTCAACACGTCCGCCTCCGTCCTTGACCCCGCGCCAGAAGTTTCCGCCGCCGACAACAATCCCAATTTCCGCCCCGGCCTCAACACATTTTTTGACTACTGCGCAGACCTTGCGAATAACTTCGATGTCGAGCCCAAAGTGCCTCTTCCCTGCAAGAGCCTCACCGGAAATTTTAAGGAGTACACGCTTATATTTCAGTTCAGGCATATATGGGCAACCTCCATAGTATAAACTTTTTATATCTTATAATATTCTAACATAAATGCCTGCGCGGGTAAACCATTATTTTTTCTTTTTTACACTTTCCCAGTATGCCTTAAAAGCCTGCTCATTTTTATTTTCGCCATACTCATAGTAGCGGCTCGCTTTTATCGCGTTGGGGAGGTACTGCTGCTCTACCCAGTTGTTCGGGAAGTCGTGCGCATATTTATACTCGATTCCCCTTCCGAGCTTCTCCGCTCCGGAGTAGTGGCTGTCCTTCAGGTGCGCGGGAATGTCGCCGCCAACGCCCGCCTTTATGTCTCTCATCGCTCGCCCGATTGCTGAGGAAGCGCTGTTTGACTTCGGCGCAGTGGCAACAAGGATAACCGCCTGAGCAAGCGGCAGCACGGCTTCCGGCAGCCCGATTCTGTCCGCAACCTGCACAGCTGCAAGCGCAGTTTGCAGCGCCTGCGGGTAAGCCAGCCCGACATCCTCCGCCGCTGTTACCAACAGCCTGCGGCACACACTTGCCAAGTCGCCGCCCTCAAGGATTCGGGCGAGGTAGTACACCGCTGCGTCAGGGTCGCTGCCGCGCATGGACTTTTGGTATGCGGAGAGTAGGTCATAGTGATTATCGCCGTCGCGGTCGAAACGGAGCGCCGAGCGGCGTGTCACCTGCTCTGCGTCCGACATTGACAGGGTTACGGTTTTCCCGTCGTTTTTACCCGCTGAAATCAGCGCCTCAAGCGCGTTTATCGCCTTGCGCACGTCTCCGCCCGCACAGTGGGAAAGCTGGTCGAGAACCCCGTCCTCGAACGCTATTTTACAGCCCAGCTCTTCGCCATATATCTCCGCCGCGCGGCTGACAGCCACAGCAATATCCTCCGGCTCAACGGGCTTGAACTCAAAGACTGTCGAGCGGCTTAGGATGGCGTTGTAGACGTAGAAATACGGATTTTCCGTGGTTGAGGCAATCAGCGTAATTTTACCGTTTTCGGTGAACTCAAGTAGCGACTGCTGCTGTTTTTTTGTAAAATACTGGATTTCGTCGAGGTATAGCAGTATGCCGTTCGGCGTGAGCAGCGTGTCGGAGTCGGCGATAATCTGCTTGATGTCGGCGACAGAGGCTGAGGTCGCGTTCAACTTATAAAGCGCGCGCTGAGTTTCCGCCGCGATGATGTTCGCGACAGTGGTTTTCCCGGTGCCTGATGGCCCGAAAAATATCATATTCGGCACAGCTCCACCAGTAATTATGCGGCGAAGTATGCCGTTTTCGCCCAAAATTTCGCGCTGACCGACAACCTCGGATAGTTTTTGCGGACGTATTTTATCTGCTAGCGGCTGGTACATACTTCACCTCGTTTTATTTTTATGTCAGGTTTTTGATAGCGTCAGTTTACGCTGTCTGCAATTTTTTCGCCAGTTCTTCCATGTTACCGACGAAATGATGAACATTCGGAAACCAATAGAACGCCGATGTATTATCATCGCAGCGAAAATATTTGTCATCCTCGTGACATATATAAACCGTCTTGTTCAAGGCTATCGCCATTCCCAATTCCACATGCGTGCCACGACCCTGCGGCGATAAAACAATTACAACATCGGCGTTTTTCACGCCGTCATAATCTTTTTCTCCGATAGCCTTCAGCGTTTCTATGTCAATTTCTTCTACAGAAACATGTTCCGTCCAATCGTGTGTATGCTCCCAGCCAAGCTGCCTCAACAGGACTGCGAGGCTTCTCACCTGCTCAAAATTTCCAAGCTTGGACGATATATAAAACCTCATGTTTTTCGCGACTCCTTTATTTATCCTCGAACATCACAGCAATAATTATAGCCCATTTCCAACCTCATTGCAACAAAAACGGAGGGGATTTCCCCTCCGTTTTATGAGCTTTCTGTTTTGCGGCTTCTTAGTGTGGTTTTCTTATATATAGCGGATATTTATCGCAGAGCTTTGTAACCTCGGCACGGATGTAGTCCGCCTTCTCTTCAAACGCTGTCGCGGTGAGGTAAATCATCTCGGCAACCACATCCATGTCAGCCGCGTTGAAGCCGCGCGTTGTGACTGCCGCCGCGCCGACACGGATTCCGCTTGTGATGCTCGGCTTTGCCGGATCGTTCGGAATCGCATTTTTGTTAGCTG
>JGI994J12354_10005443_pt1 | contig 10954 bp, 8 predicted proteins | sample IntmicLarv3ML3BL_FD_12354 | JGI IMG/M metagenome (IMG submission 12354)
GGCCAGTACGAATCCGTTTTAACAGGCAAGGGGCTCACCTATGGCGGCAGCCTGGCTCGCAAGGAAGCCACGGGCTACGGGCTTTGCTACTTTGTAGATGCCATGCTGAAGCACCACGGCAAAAATGTAAAGGGCAAGACAGTCGTGGTCTCCGGTTCCGGCAATGTGGCCATTTACGCCAACGAAAAAATCACGCAGATGGGCGGCAAGGTCGTCGCCATGAGCGATTCGGGCGGCTATGTATATGATGCGAACGGCATCGATTTGAAGGTTATCAAGCGCATCAAGGAAGTGGAGCGCAAGCGCATCAGCGAATACGCCAAGGAAGTCAAAACAGCCGAATACCATGAGGGCTGCGCCGGCATCTGGACAATCAAGTGCGATATCGCCCTGCCCTGTGCGACGCAGAATGAAATCGATTTAAACAGCGCCAAGGCGCTTGTCAAAAACGGCGTCACGGCCGTGGCCGAAGGCGCGAACATGCCTTCTTCTTTGGAAGCCATCGATTGCTTCCTGGAAGCGGGTGTGCTGTTTGGCCCCGCTAAGGCGGCCAATGCGGGCGGCGTAGCCACCAGCGCCCTGGAAATGACACAGAACGCCATGCGCTTAAGCTGGACGTTCGAAGAAGTGGATGCGAAGCTGAAGGACATCATGGAAAACATCTTCAAAAAATCCGCCGAAGCCGCTAAGGAATACGGCGTCGAGGGCAACTATGTGGCCGGTTCGAACATCGCGGGATTCCTCAAGATAGCCGATGCGATGATGGCCCAGGGCGCGGTTTAGCGGTCGCTGAAAAGCGCCGATCTGCAGGTTCAACACTTCGGCCTTTATCCTCGACGTAGCGCTGCTACGCCTCCGGTAAAAGACCTTGCGTTTCGCCCACATCTCAACACTTTTGAGCGACCTCGACCAGCGTCATTGCGATCCCCCCTCACTGCTCCCCTCTATGGAGAGGAACGCCGTTTCCACATCTCAGACCCTTTTACGCAGTCTTGAGGTGCGCATAAAAAGCGGACAGTTGCTTAAAGCAGCAGTCCGCTTTTCGTATAGAGGCGTTCATAATTTGACTGTTGCCTTCCTCACTGTCATTGCGAGCATAGCGAAGCAATCCAGCCTTCGCCGCGCCTTACTGTTCTCCCCTTCTGTGATCCCTCTCCGCTCCCTCATTTTTCTTTATCAAATCCGCCTTTTTCGCGCCAAGCGTGCATAAGGATGTAAAAGGCCTGCCCCTCGGGGGAGGTGCCGGGGCTATTAAAGTGCGGCGCGGCGCAAACCTGCTGCACCAGGCCGTAGGCATCTACCTTTATTGTTGCGGCTTCGTATATTCTTTGCGCGGCAGGTAGATAGGTTTCCTCCAAATAGCCCTCATGAATGCCGCGGAAGATGGTGTAAGCCAGCATCTGCGCGACGTTCACCTCAACAAAGGTGGTCGGATCGTCCAAAACATCGTGAAAGAGCCCATCCTCGCGCTGGTATTTTAGGGCGGCCTCCAAAATGGTTTTAACGCGCCCGATCAGCCCTTCGCGCTGCGCCGCGTATGCCTTCGGCAAAAGCGTAATCACCCGCGCCATGCCCGCTGCCGCCCAGCCATTGCCTGTCGCCCAAACAGCCTCCCGTTCAAAGCGCTGTTCGTCATCCTGCCACATGTGCGCCAAAAGCGATTTCTTTTCAAGAAACAAGGCGTCCCAAAGGCCGTCTATCTGCTTCAGCGCTTCATCGCAATGCCCCATGCACGCTAAAAAGGGCGGCAGCATGTAGAAGGAATCCACCCAGAATTGGCGGACACCCATCATGTGGTAGACGATGCCCCTGTCGTTTCTCGGCGCGAGGCGCAGCGCCCAGTTTTCAAGCTTTTCAAGGGCGCTTTTCAGCTTTATATCCCCTGTCTCGGCGGCGGCAAAGCGAAGGGCTTCGCCGATGGCGCACGGATCTGTGATCGTTTCGGGCGTGCCCATCTGCGCGCAGCGGCCATCCTCTATTTGGCGCGAGGCGGCTTCGATGGCCATTAAAATGGCGATATCCGCGTCCCCCGCCTCCAAAAAAGCCTGCGCCACCACACCCTGCTCCCAGGGGTAGCGCTGCATCGCCAGCGTCGCGTTTTTAACCCGCCTTATAGTGCTTTGCATGTTACATCGTCCCCTTTACCAAATAGCCCTTATAAAAACCGCGCACCGCAAACCTCGCCTTAAGCGCCGCCTGCTGTCCAAGCGAATCGGACTCCGCCATATACAGTATTTCTTTTTTGCCACTGTCAAAGGCAAGCGCGGCGGCGGCTTGAAGCAGCGGTTCACATGCGGTTTCGCTTGCCGCCTCCAGGCAGAAAATCTCCGCCTGCCGCGCGTCCCACATCGCCTGCAGGATATATCCGCCTTCGGGCAGCATAAAAATAGCCCAGCGGGATAAATCCCGCCCGATTTTCTCGCTGTTCCAATACATCTCAGAGTGAGATTGATCATGGCAGGCGGCAAAGTCCTTGAAGCTTTCTTCCGTTACGGCGATACAGCCGCTTGAATCTTTCGCCCGATAGGAAGAGGCTGTCAGCCGCATCGCTATGTCATTATCCTCAAGCGCCGCGCCGATCTTTTTCAAAAAATCAGCAGGCGGCTCGGTGGTGTGGTAGCAAAACCATTTGTCATACGGCTTGTATTCCGTGTCAATTTGCCGCCACGCCGCTTCAAGCGCCGAGCCGCCCGCATCGTTGATTTGCAGATACCGATCCGCTTTTTCCACAAGCAATTCAATTTGCCCTACTGTTATTTTTTCCATCTGTTCAATCCGCCTTCTTTGCGCACAGAGGCACGCCAATGGAAGCAAAAGCTATTGTCCGTTAAGCTCATCAAACTTCGCCGCCATGGTGGGGTTGTTCTTTGTAAGCCGCTTAATCGTCAACTCGTCAGCCTTGTTGTTGGCGAGGCGCAAGTTGTTTTCAGATGAAAGCAAAGCCTCCTTCGTTTTTTGCAGATGCTCAATCGTTTTATCAATTTCATCAATCGCGGTTTGAAATCTGCGGCTCGCCAAATCATAGTTACGCGCGAAGCCCTCTTTAAACGCGTTGATGTTTTCTTCAAAGCGGGTAATATCGATTTGCTGGTTTTTTATCAGCGCAAGCTCGCTCTTGTATTTAAGCGAATTCAAGGCCGCGTTGCGCAAAAGCGTAATGATGGGAATGAAGAACTGCGGGCGCACCACATACATCTTCGGATGCTTGTGCGACATATCGACAATGCCCGTATTGTATAAATCATTATCGCTTTCCAAAAGGGAAACCAGCACCGCGTATTCGCAGCCCTTTTCGTTCCTGTCCTTATCCAGTTCCCGCAGAAAATCCTCGTTTTTATGTTTGGTGGCGGTGGTATCCGATTCGTTCTTCATTTCGAACATAATGGATACGATTTCCAACCCTTCATTGTCCGTTTCGCGAAAAATGTAATCGCCCTTGCTGCCGCTTCTTGAATCGTTGTCCTTTTCGAAGTACGCGTTTTGAAAGCCAATCGCGCGCAGCTTGTTAAACTCAATTTCGCAATGCTTTTCAAGCGTTTCGCCCACCATTTTGGTGGAAAGCTTCGCCTTCATATCCTTCAGGCGTTCAACTTCCTCTTCTTTGAGCCGCAATGCGCCTTCATAGCGCTCCTTCAATGCGGTTTCCTTCAGCTTCTGCTCGCTTTCGCTTAAAACGAGTTGGTTCTTCAATTCATCGCGTTCTTTTTCAACCGAGGACAGCGCTTTTGTTACGGCCAGCTCCTTTTCGGTTTCACCCTGGCCGATCAGTATTTTCAATTTAGCCAACTCGGTTTCCTTTTCCGCCAAATTGTGCTGCAGGGCATTTTGGATATTCGCTTCCGCCAGCTTCACCGCATCAGCCTTTTCACGGTTCATAATCGCCACGCGTTCCTGCAAATCACGGCTAAATTCCTGATCGCGGACTTGCTTTTGAATGTCGGCGTAACCGGCTTCATCAATCGTAAAGGTTGTTCCGCATTTGGGGCATTTAATTTCATTCATAGGGCTTCCTCCGTGTGCTTCATCTTGTACGGTTAGAGTAGCATAAAAAGGCCGCGCGGCGCAAGGGGTAAGCCAAAGCAGCACAGCAAAAAAGGCGCAAAGGGCAAAGGAATTGAACATCAGCCGCCCCACGCTGGATAAACTTATTATGGGACATCAAAAAAAGCTCGAAGGATAAAATCTTCGGGCTTTCTCTTTTCAACGGGCAAATTGTGTGCATTATTGCCATTCGCGCCGTGCTATGCCTTGTTATCATGTACCCATTGAAGCAAGTCCTCATACTTCATAAAACCGCTTGCAATGCCCATTCCTGCCGAAACGACAGCATCATTTGAGCAATTCATATGAATGCCGTTCAATTCAAGGAATGTCAGCATGACATACATACCAATACGCTTATTCCCATCTACAAAAGCATGATTGCTAATAAGCGAAAAGCCCAGCCTCGCGCCTTTTTCCTCCTTTGTTGGGTATAGCTCTTGTCCATCAAAAGTTGCGAACGCACCTTCAAGCGCACTATCAAGTAGGCCAATATCGCGCACATTGTCTGCGCCACCTGTCTCCTCAATCAATAGCTGATGAAGCAATAACACCTTCTCTTTTGAAAGCTTTATCATTTCGCTAATTCCTCGAAGGCGGGCTTGTATTTTTTCAAAATCTGCGCCGCAACCACATCAATCTTTTCATCATCTGTCAAATCGAAGAAAGCAGCGTTATCCATATCAACCAATAGATATTTCGGCTTGTTGTTCTTAAAAATGACTGCTTGCCCGTTCGCATCTGCAATGCGGGTAACCCGGGAAAAGTTTTGATTCGCTTCCGTGGCGGTAACAATGGCGTTTGTGTTTATCATCATGTTTCATCCCTCCGTCACCATTATAGCGCAAATGGTAGGTATAATTCAACCTATTTTATCGAAGAAGGGAAATGAAAAGAGAAGTGTGCATTTTTGACATTTGCTTCATATTATGAGCGGTATTCATTCATGCACAAAAAAGGCGTTCCCTCCATTTGGAGAAAACGCCCAATGCCTTTGTTACCTTACTTTGAAGCTTCTTCAATCGCCACGGCGACAGCCACGGTTGCGCCAACCATGGGGTTGTTGCCCATGCCGATCAAGCCCATCATTTCAACGTGCGCCGGAACGGAGGAAGAGCCCGCGAACTGCGCATCGCCGTGCATGCGGCCCATGGTGTCGGTCATGCCGTAGGAGGCGGGGCCGGCGGCCATGTTGTCCGGGTGCAGGGTGCGGCCCGTGCCGCCGCCGGAGGCGACGGAGAAGTACTTCTTGCCGTTTTCAATGGCCCACTTTTTGTAGGTGCCGGCAACGGGGTGCTGGAAGCGGGTGGGGTTGGTGGAATTGCCCGTGATGGAGACATCCACCTTTTCAAGCCGCATGATGGCAACGCCTTCGTTCACATCATCCGCGCCGTAGCAGCGTACCTTGGCCTTGTCGCCGTCGGAGTAGGCGGTTTCTTTTGTGATTTTCAATTCGCCCGTGGCGTAATCATACTGCGTGTCCACAAAGGTAAAGCCGTTAATGCGGGAAATAACAAAGGCGGCATCCTTGCCAAGGCCGTTCAAAATCACGCGCAGGGGCTCTTTGCGCACCTTGTTGGCGGTGCGGGCGATGCCGATGGCGCCTTCCGCGGCGGCAAAGGATTCGTGGCCGGCCAGAAAAGCGAAGCATTTGGTATCCTCGCGCAGGAGCATGGCGGCCAGGTTGCCGTGGCCGTGGCCCACATCGCGCTGATCGGCCACAGAGCCGGGGATGCAGAACGCCTGCAGGCCATCGCCGATGGCCTCGGCAGCGTCGGCGGCGTTGGTCAGGCCTTTTTTAACGGCGATGCCCGCGCCCAGGATGTATGCCCAAACAGCGTTTTCAAACGCGATGGGCTGGATGGAGCGAACGATGGTATCCACATCGATGCCCTTCTTTTCAAGCATGTCCTTCACTTCATCCAGGGTTTTAAAGCCATACTGATCCAATGTTTTTTGGATCTTGGCAATCCGTCTGTCGTATCCTTCAAATTGAGCCATGATTCTCACCTCTTTTTGCAATTATTGATGGCGGGGGTCGATGTACTTGGCGGCGTTTTCAAAGCGGCCATAGGTGCCCACGTTCTTTTCGTAGGCTTCCTTCGGGTCTGTGCCTTTTTTGATGGCGTCCATCATCTTGCCAAGGTGAACAAACTGGTAGCCAATCACCTGGCTGTCTGCATCCAGGGCAATTTTCAGCACATAGCCTTCCGCCATTTCCAAATAGCGAACGCCCTTTTCCAGGGTGGAATACATGGTACCTACCTGGCTCCGAAGCCCCTTGCCCAAATCCTCAAGACCTGCGCCGATGGGCAGCCCGTCCTCAGAAAAGGCAGATTGGGTGCGGCCATAGGCGATTTGCAAAAACAATTCGCGCATGGCGGTGTTGATGGCATCGCAAACCAAGTCGGTATTCAGGGCTTCCAAAACGGTTTTGCCGGGCAGAAATTCCGCGGCCATGGCGGCGGAGTGGGTCATGCCGGAGCAGCCGATGGTTTCCACCAGCGCTTCTTGGATGATGCCTTCCTTCACGTTCAAAGTGAGCTTGCAGGTGCCCTGCTGGGGGGCGCACCAGCCCACGCCGTGGGTCAGGCCGGAAATGTCTTTAATTTCTTTGGATTGCACCCAGCGTCCCTCTTCGGGAATGGGAGCAGGACCATGATTCGGGCCTTTTTTGACGCAAATCATTTCTTCTACTTCGCGAGAATATTGCATTGAATCGGTTCCTCCTATCTCTTATAGAGCTATCTGAAACAGTATACATTAAAATCGTTTTTTTTTCAACGGATTATTCTGTTCACGCGCAAATCTCCTTGTGTTGAGCGTTTCTGCTTCGCTTAACGGCTTGACTTATGCGCTATAATGGTTTTATCAGCGTTATTTAATTCAAACAAAAGGAGAAGCCACATGGAAAGCATTGCCTATTTGAAATCCCTTCAAAGCTTGTATGAATCAAAACAAAAGGACGGCACCATCATCAACCCCACCTCCTTTTTGAGGGGCTTTAATTCCTCGCTGGGCATCTATTTCGAACTGGCCAAGCTGGAGTTGAAAAACAAGGGGCAGGATGCAGCACCCATCCGCTATGATATTTTCGATAAAGCCTTCGATCATATCAACAGCCGCCGCGACTGCGCCGATTTTATCATACCTGGCTTCATCCGTATCTTGCATGAGCACCGTGATACGGGTCATTTAAGCGCGGAGTGCATCAAAAAAATGGAAGCATCGCTTGTCAATTTCCGTTATTGGCTCGATGAACCGGGCCCGACAACAGGCTGCTATTTTACAGAAAACCACCAGATTTTGTTCCACAGCGCCGAGTACCTTGTCGGCCAATTGTTTCCCGATACCATCTTTCCCTCCAACGGGGAAACAGGCGCCTGGCACCAAGCGCGCGCCACTGTCGCCATCCACCGCTGGCTCGATTGGCGCACCCGCTTCGGCTTTTCAGAATGGCTCACCCAAGGGTATTATATGGAGGATATCATGGCGCTCATCGGCCTGTACTTTTACGCCGAGGAAGCCGATATCCGCGTTCGTTCGCAATTGCTCATCGATATGCTGCTCTTCGATATGGCTGTAAACGGCTTCAAAGGCCATCTGCCCACCACTCATGGCCGCGTGTACGCCCCCGCCATCATCGATCCGGATATGGAGGACAATACCCCCGTCATGGCGCTCATGTGGGATGAGGGAACCATTACGAGCGAATTGTCCAACTGTGGCGCGCTTATGGCCGCCTACGATTACCAATGCCCAAAAGCCATTGTAGAGGTAGCTCACGCGAGGCCAAAGGAAATGATTAACAAAGAACGCATGAGCATCAATGTGTGCGATGCGATGTACTACGGTATCGATCCGAAGGATTTTGATAACATCATGTTCTTCTGGGGCATGCAAACCTATTCGGATCGCCTGTGCATTGACAACTCAGCGAAGGTTTTCAAAACATGGAACTGGATGCACAACCGTGTCATGGCCTATAAAGAACGCTACGACCTGCACGATGCGGCGGATGCCCCTTGTGTGGATGCGCCGGATTACACAGCCATGACTCAGGTGGATATCTACACGCGCAAGACGCCCGATTATATTCTTTCCTGCGCCCAGGATTTCAGGCGCGGTCGCATGGGCTATCAGCAGCATCCGTGGACGGCATCCCTTGGCGATAAGGCCGTGGTGTTTACCACCAGCCCCGCCTCCAACGAGTATACGTTTAGGCCGAATCTTTTCGCGGGCAATCTGTGCCTGCCAAGGGCTGTCGCCCATCAAAACGTGTTGCTTTGCATCTACCGTGTCATGCCGGATTTTGTGGATTATCTGTGCTCTCACGCCTATTTTCCGCAGCATGAATTCGATGAGGTGGTCGAAAAGCACGGCTTTGTCTTCGGCCGCAAAAAGGATGCCTATATCGCCATGCGCTCGTTGAACCACGCCTATTGGAAGCCCGCGGATCCGCTTCTTTTCAAAACCTTCTATGGCGATCAATGGGAAAGCGGGTTCAAGGCGGCCAAGCCTTTCGATTATGTGGCGCAGGGTCATGCCAATGTGTGGGCGTTCGAAATGGGTTCCAAGGCTGAAAATGAATCCTTCGAAAATTTTATTGCGAGCTTCAAGGCAGCGGCCATTACGGGCGATACGCACCATTGCACCTATCATTCGCCTGCATTAGGCAAGGTCGCCTTCGGTTGGAACACCGATTTGGCCGTGAACGGTGAAACAATTGAAATCCACGATTACCCGCGCTACGATAACCCCTATTGTCAGGCAGCCTTCGATACGCAGGTGCTCGATATCCATTGCGCGGGGCATCGTACCTTGCTCGATCACAAAAATCTAAAGCGCATCGATGCATAAGGAGGCTCAAATGCCCTACTTTTCAAGTAACGAAAGCGCCGCCCATGTTTACGGCACAAACCCGACGCAGGTGATTCCGCTGATCGCCTCCGCCTACATGGGGCGCAACCCCGAAATGCCCTTTATTTACCGTGCCTATAACGAAAGCGGCATCGTTTCGGATAAAAAAGCGCAGTATGTTTTCGATTTTGATAAACGCTTTCCCGAAGGGGAAAACGGCGAGGTGGGCTATGCCATCGGCGATTTATATTGCCCCGCGGCAAGGCCGTCCGCCTTCAATGTCTCCTGCATGGGCCCGGTCACGGTGTTCTTAAACGGGGAAAGGGTCTTCATCTCCGATGGCAACAAGGAACGCAATCACGAAAAATGCCGCTTTCCCGTCACTCTGAAGGCAGGGCTGAACCGCTTCATTATCGAATGCGAGCGCACCCAAATCGGCTTTGGCTGCTTGTTGCAAAACGCCATGCCGCAGTGGGAGCCCTGCAACTATATCATGCCCTTTGAAGGTAGGGGCGGCGAATCGGGCTTTCTCTATTCCGCGCCGCGACCGCTGCGGCTTTCAAGCCTTGAAACGCTTCTCGGCGAATGCGAACAGGCTACGGAAATGCGCTGGTTTCCCGATATCCCCGGGGCAGAAACCCCCTTTATGTCGGATGAGAAGGGCTGCTATTTTGCGTGGAGTGCCTTCACGGTGCAAACAGCGGGTACGTATCCCCTCAAGGCGGATTTCAAAAACGTGCAGACGATCTTGCTTGACGGTGCGGAGCTGAAAAAAACCACGCGCGAAGTCAAGCTGAAGGCGGGTGAGCATCAAATCGCTCTGAAGTTAAGAACCGCCTGCGCACTCTACCCTGTCCTCGCCATCGAAAACGCTGAATTTCATTCTCCCGTTTCGGCCAAGGGTCGCGTCGGCACATGGCTCTACGCGGGCCCGTTTAAAGAAGGCGCGGAACTGACACCCGATTGCCTGAGCATAACCCATTTATTCGATACGAAAAGCGGCATCGCCGCCTGGCGTTCTTCTTTTAAGGATGTGGTCGTCAGGCCCTATGCGGAATCCGCGCTCTTCGGCCGCTGGACATACCCCTTGGGTGTCACGCTCTACGGGCTCATGGCTTCGGGCAAGCAGCTCGGGAGGGATGCTTACCTGCAATATGTAAAAACCCATGTGGCGATGGCGGTCGATTGCCAGCGCTATGCCCAGTATGAAACGGAGCGCTATGGCTTCGCGGGCATCAACCAACAGCTTTGCTGGCTTACGGAGTTGGACGATTGCGGCTCCTTCGGTTCTCTCATGCTTGAATGTAACGAAACCTTCCCGAATGAAAACACGAATCCGATTGCCGACAGGATTGCCGATCACATGCGCAACAAGCAGGAACGACTGTCTGGCGGCGCGTTCTATCGCGGAAACAATACCATGTGGGCGGATGATATGTATATGAGCATCCCCTTCATGTGCCGCTACGGCACTTTAAGCGGCGATAAAACCTATTGGGATGATTGCTTGAACCAGCTGCTCTGCTATAAAGAAGCGCTTTATATGCCCGAAAAAAGGCTCATGTCGCATATGCGCTGCCTGAACAACAACGAAATGAACGGCATTCCTTGGAGCCGCGGCAACGGCTGGGTGATTTTCGCGCTGAGCGAACTTATGCAGGTATTGCCCGAGGAACACGCGAAAAGGGATGAGCTGATTGCTTTTTACGCCGATTTGGTGAAAGGCTACATGGCTGTGCAGGGGGATGCGGGGTTATGGCATCAAATTTTGGATGAGCCCGGGACGTACCCGGAGGCTTCCGCCACGGCCATGTTTATTTGTGCCTTCGCGCGCGGCATCTTGGGCGGCTATATACCCGCGGACCTTGCGGAGGAAGCGGCGGCATCCGCTAAGAGGGCCTGGGCGGGTCTTTGCGAAACCGCCATCGACAGAAACGGCAATCTCTTCGGTGTTTGCCGCGGCTCGGGCTTTTCCTTCTCTCGCCCCTACTATCGCACCCTCTCATGGAATTTGAACGATACCCACGGTATCGGCATCGTGATGCTGGCAGGG
>JGI994J12354_10005444_pt1 | contig 10954 bp, 4 predicted proteins | sample IntmicLarv3ML3BL_FD_12354 | JGI IMG/M metagenome (IMG submission 12354)
CGTTCATCGTTACATTTTTAATTCCGACAACAATTTCGTCGGTGCGTTGAATAATTTTATCGACTAATAAAAATGGCGGACGGTGTGGTAATAATTTTCGAATTCCGTTGATATCGATTAACGGTTCTTCGTTTGGATTATAGCGCGGAGCAGTTGGTTTCAATGCTTCTTTTTTTGCTAATTTGCGTAATGTTTTAGCTGCGTCGGTATTTATTTGATGTCCGGGTTTTGTAGCAATAATTTTTCCTTTTATCGGGAAACCGATTAATGCTAAATCGCCCATTAAATCCAATAATTTATGTCGTGCAATTTCGTTCGGAAAACGTAAATCCAAATTATTTAAATAACCGGTTGCAACTCGCTCTACTGTTGGTTTGTTGAACATTGCCGCAACTTGATTCAGTTCTTCTTGCGGCACAGGTTTTTCTACAATTACAATCGCGTTTTCCATATCGCCGCCTTTGATAAGATTGTTTTTGAAAAGCGGAGCAATTTCGTGGAAAAAAACAAAAGTTCGGCAAGGTGCGATATCTGTGGCAAAATCTTCGATAGCGTTTAGTCGCGCATATTGATTTCCGATAACTTGTGAATTAAAATCAATCATTAAATCGACACTAAAATGTTCGTCGGGCAAAAACACAATTTCTTTATTGCTTACTTCGTCGCGATAAACAAATTTTTCTCGAATTTCGTAAACAAAGCGTTTTTCGTTTTGTGTAACAATTCCAGCTTCGGTAATTTTTTCGACAAAAATGCGCGCACTTCCATCAAGAATGGGGGCTTCGGCTGCGTTTACTTTAACCAATGCGTTATCGACACCTAATCCAAATAATGTAGCCATTAAATGTTCAATTGTGCTAATACGAACACCGTTGCTTTCCAAAGTAGTTCCACGTTCGGTAGCGGTTACGTTTTCGGCGACAGCGTCAATAATTGGTTGCTCCGGCAAATCGATGCGTTGGAATTTTATACCGTGATTGGGTGGCGCGGGACAGACTGTCATTGCCACATCAAGTCCTGTGTGCAATCCTTTTCCGGTAAACGTTATTTCTTGTTTTAGCGTTTGCTGTTTTTGCTGCATAAGTTAAAAAGTTTAGTATAAAATTGACCTGCAAAAGTATGTAAAAAAAAGAAAATAGGCAAATAGTATTCAAAATGAGTGAATTAAATAAAAATAAAGTAAAAAATATTTTATCCGATAAATAAAAAGCAGTACATTTGTGATGTACACTACATTTGGTATCAATTTTTATGTATGAATTTATAAAGGGTTTTGTGGCGGAACTTACTCCTACTTATGTAGTTATAGAAACAGGTAATATAGGATACGCTATTAATATTTCGCTACAAACTTACGGACACGTTGGTCAGCAGCAGCAGATAACGCTGTGGCTGCATCATATCGTACGAGAAGACGCCGAACAACTTTACGGTTTTTTTGAAAAAGAAGAACGTGATGTTTTTCGACTATTGATAGGTGTTTCCGGTGTCGGACCTAATACGGCACGGATGATTTTATCGTCGCTTTCGTCGGCGGAAGTTCGCGTAGCCATTCAGCAAGATGATGTTCGAAAGTTGCAAGGCATTAAAGGCATTGGCTTGAAAACCGCTCAACGAATGGTAATAGATTTGAAAGATAAAATCGGAAGAACACTTTTATCAACTACTACCGAAGCGCAAGGTTCGTACGGACGTCACGAAGAAGCGCTATCGGCTTTAATAATGCTGGGATTTAGTAAAGTCCCCGCAGAAAAAGCACTACAAACCTTGTTGCGTGAAAATGCAGCCTATTCCACAGAAGAACTAATTAAAGCTGCACTAAAACAATTATGATGGGTAACCGTTGGCTTTTTATTATACTTGGATGTATATTTTGTGCTGTCCTTCCGGCAAACGCACAACCACAATCGCAAGAACCGGTTGTTGTGTACGATCCTGTTACACAAAATTATCTTTATTATTATGCTTACGATACGCGACAAACAATGCCGTACAAAGTATTGTCGTCCGACGAATATCAGCGCGAACAATTTGCGCAAAGTTTGCGTAACGGTTGGTCGCAACAGCGTGGCGATGGCGCGAGCGGACTTGGAATGGGCGACAACTTATTGCCGTCGAGTCTTCGATTTGGCGTGAGAAGCGAAGCGTTTGCAAAAATTTTCGGTTCAAGCGAAATTGTTATCAATCCGCAAATGTCGGTTGATTTAACTTTTGGCGGAAAATGGAATTATTCCAACAATCCGCTTATTGCCGAGCGTTACAGAACGGCTTTTAGTTTCGACTTTTTAGCTAAAATGCAATTCAATATTACCGGAAAAATTGGCGACCGCATAAATTTGAATTTTAATTACAACACCGAAGCTACTTTTGATTTTGAATCGAATTTGAAAGTAGATTATGTCGGAAACGAAGATGATATTGTTCAAAAAGTAGAAGCAGGTAATATTACTTTTCCTTTGGACGGCTCGTTAATTACCGGAAGTCATAGTTTGTTCGGATTAAGAACCGATTTGCGTTTTGGAAAATTAGATGTTTCAGCCGTATTTTCGCAACAGCGAGCAGAATCGCAAACGGTGGAAATGAGAGGCGGCGGACAAACCACGCTTTACGAAATTAGCGCTGACCAATATGATGCAAATCGACATTTTTTCCTTTCTCAACATTTCAAAGATAATTACGATAAATGGTTAGGAAGATTACCGCTTATTTTATCGGGAATAAATATTAAACGAGTAGAAGTTTGGGTAACCAATAAGAGCGGACGTTTTGAAGAAACAAGAAATGTAGTTGGTTTTATTGATGCCGGCGAGCGCGACAATATTTATAATTCGATTGCTGCGCCCGGACGAGGAAATGGTTATCCCGACAACAAAAGCAACAACTTGTTCACAAATGTAGATATTACTTCCGGCAGTTTCCGCGACTTCTCGCAATCTACTTCCTTTTTAACAGGATTGGGATTAAGAAGCGGTAGCGATTTTGAAAAATTGGAAAACGCGCGCAAACTTACGCCGAACGACTATACGGTAAATACACAATTAGGTTATATATCGTTGAATATGTCGTTGAACAGCGACGAAGTTTTGGCTGTTGCATACGAATACGAAGCTTATGGCGTTACTTATATTGTCGGTGAATTATCGACTGACGGAGTTGTCGCGCCAAATACATTGGCTTTAAAATTATTGAAAGGAACAAATTTCTCGCCGCAACTTCCCACTTGGGGTTTGATGATGAAAAACGTGTACGCGATTGATGCTTATCGAATCAATCAAGCCGATTTTTATCTCGACATTATGTATGAAGATGCAGAAGCAGGAACAGCTTTGCCATATATTACGGAAAGTCAAATTGCACAAAAAGCGTTATTGCGTGTTTTAAATTTAGATAATCTTAATTCGCAAAACGATGTTGGTCCCGACGGTGTAGTCGATTTTGTAGAAGGAGTTACAGTGCTTGCTTCGCGCGGACGAATTATTTTTCCGGTATTAGAGCCTTTTGGTAGTTATTTGGAAAAACAAATTAACGACCCGATAATTGCCGAAAAATATGTGTACAAAGAATTGTACGATTCTACTCTGACGAAAGCGCAAAGTGTTGCCGAGAAAAATAAATTCAAATTAGTCGGAAGTTATCAATCGGAAAACGGCGACGAAATTCGACTAAACGCGATGAATGTTCCGCAAGGCTCGGTAGTTGTTACCGCCGGCGGTGTAAAACTAATGGAAGGTGTCGATTACGAAGTAAATTATATGTTGGGAACGGTGCGCATTCTTAATCGTTCGTATTTAGAATCGGGAATTCCTATAAAAGTATCGTTGGAAAGTCAAGAGATGTTCAATATGCAAACCAAAACAATGCTTGGTACGCGACTCAAATATACTTTCAACGAAAACTTCTATATCGGCGGAACATTATTACATTTGAGCGAACGCCCGATGACGCAAAAAGTAAATTGGGGCGACGAGCCGATTTCAAATACTATTTGGGGATTGAACACTTCGTTCAGAACAGATGCGGCTTGGCTTACAAAAGCGATTGACGCGTTGCCGTTCTTGCAAACAAAAGCCAATTCGTCTATTACTTTCGATGCGGAATTTGCACAATTTTTACCCGGTCACGCTTCGGCAGTTGGCTCAGGCGGCGGAACAGCGTTTATCGACGATTTTGAAGGAAGTCAAACTTCTTTGGATTTACGAAGTCAAAATATGTGGGTGTTGGCAAGTGTTCCGCAAGGACAACCGACACTTTTCCCCGAAGGCAGTTTGTCGAACGATGTAAGCGCGGGTTTCAATCGTGCTTTGTTGTCGTGGTATTATATTTATCCCGATTTTTTACGAAACAGTTCTTATACGCCTTCGTATATTCGCGCAAATCCCGATAAATATCAAAAAAATTGGTTAGTGTGCGAAATTTACACCAACGATTTATTTCCCGACCGCGAGCAAGTAATCGGTTCTCCGACTAATATGTCGATATTAAATATGACATATTATCCCGACGAACGCGGACCTTATAATTATCGCACAAATAATCTTGCGAACGATGGACGATTACTTTCTCCGCAAACGAATTGGGGCGGAATGCAACGTTCGTTGCCGGTAACCGATTTTGAAAGCGCCAATTACGATTATATCGAATTTTGGATTATGGATCCCTTTGCGTATAAACCAAATTCACAAGGAGGAAAATTATATTTCAACTTAGGAAATATTTCGGAAGATGTATTGAGAGATGGTTTGAAATCGTTTGAAAACGGATTAAGCGATCCGGCGGATACCGCGCGTTTCGTAACTTCGGTTTGGGGACGCGTGCCGAAAGATCCGCAAATTACATTGACTTTTGATAACGATTATCAAAAACGATTGTATCAAGATATTGGTTACGATGGTTTGAATGATGAATACGAACGAACATTTTTCTCTACTTTCGTACAAAATATAGAATCGTCGTCGTTGAGCGCGGATGCAAAACGCAGAATTAGCGATGACCCGTCAAACGATAATTACAGATATTATTTAGATCCTTCGTACGACGATGCGCAAGCAAGCATTATTGAGCGTTACAAATATTACAATGGAACAGAAGGCAATTCGCAACCGCCGGAATTATCAAGTGGCGAAAACACGATGGCGACACCAAATCCGGATATGGAAGATATGAATCGTGATTACACGATGAACGAAACCGAAAGTTATTATCAATACGAATTGGATTTACGTCCCGAAAATATGCGTGTCGGAAGCAATTATATTACCGATGTTCGTGAAGTAACCAAGTCGGATTTTCCGGGTGTGCAAACGGTTAAATTTTATCAAATAAAAATTCCAATCAACGAAGGAAAATCGATAAATGGAATTTCCGATTTTAAATCCATTCGTTTTATGCGAATGTTTATGAGAGGATTTACCGATACTACCACTTTACGTTTTGTTACTTTGCAATTGGTGCGCGGCGAGTGGCGTCGTTACAATCAATCGTTGATTGACGGACAAGAAGGACAAGCGTTGCCGGAAATGCCGAACGCAGGATTTGATATTTCGGCAGTAAATATTGAAGAAAATTCGCAACGACAACCGGTGAATTATGTATTGCCTCCGGGCACAAATCGTCAAATAGACCCGGGACAATATCAAGCGCGTCAGCTGAACGAACAAGCAATGGAATTGCGTGTGACCGATTTAGCTGATGGCGATGCGCGAGCCGCTTATAAAAATGTAACTTTCGATTTTCGTCAATATCGTCGTTTGATAATGGACGTACACGCCGAAGCAATGCTCGGAAAACCGTTGAACGATAAAGATGTTTCGATTTTCATTCGTATCGGTAGCGATTATCGTTATAATTATTACGAATATGAAATTCCGTTGACACTTACTCCGCAAGGTTATTACACCGATAATCAACGCGAGCAAGTTTGGCACCCCGACAATAAATTAGATATAGACCTCGATATATTTACCGATGCAAAATTAGAACGAAACGAATTTATTCGTGAAAACGGCGGTTCGATTACAGCGGTGTTTGAAAAAATGGACGGCAACAATAAAATTCGCATTGCCGGAAATCCTAATTTAAGCGGCGTTCGCACAATTTTAATTGGTGTGCGAAATCCGTCGAGACAAAAAAATATTTTGCCTGACGATGGATTGGAAAAATCGGTAATTGTTTGGGTAAACGAATTGCGCGTAACAAGCTTCAACGAATCGAGCGGATTTGCGGCAAACGCGCGTATGTCTGCAAAATTAGCCGACTTCGGAACTGTTACCGTATCGGGAAATATGTCCACTCCAAACTTTGGCGGATTAGAATCGAAAGTGAACGAACGTTCGAAAGATTTTATTTATCAATACGACATAATTTCCAATTTTGAATTTGGTATGTTTTTCCCGAAAAGCTTAGGCGTTCGCTTGCCACTATTCTTCGGATTTTCCGAAAACTTTACCAATCCGCAATATTTTCCGTTCGACCAAGACATTTTGTACGACGATGCGATGCGTGGATTATCGTCTTACGAACGCGATTCTCTAAAACGTTTGTCGCAAGATTATACGCGGCGATTATCGTTCAACGCAACTAATGTGAGAATATTTGCCAACTCTATGACACCTTCTGCGCTTAGCTTGGCGAATTTAACGATGAGTTTTTCTTACAATCAAGTGTACGGACGAAATCCGAGAACAGATCATAAACTCGATGAAAATTATCGCTTCAATTTAGGTTACGCGTACAATGTCGAGCCATTTTATATCGAGCCGTTGAAAAATGTAAGTTGGCTGCGTTCTCCTTGGTTGCAAATTATACGCGATTTCAACTTCAATCCATATCCAAATCAATTTAGTTTTAATACGGATATTACTCGAACTTATCGCGAAACGCAATTCCGCAGTATTTCCGCGCCCGATGTGATTATTCCGGCAACCGCTTCAAAAGATTTTACGTGGGATAATAATTATGCTTTTGTATGGGATTTGACACGCTCGCTAAAAATAGATTTTAGAGCTACAAATCGTGCGCGAATTGACGAGCCGGAAGGAATTGTAAATAAAAATATAGACCCCGAAGGATATCGTCATTGGCACGATTCGACTTGGACGAATTTCTGGAATCTTGGACGAAATATTTTCTACAATCAACAAATAGATGCGCGCTGGATGGTGCCAATCAATAAAATTCCCGCCTTATCGTTTTTGTCGGCAAATATGCAATATACCGCCGCTTACAACTGGGAAGCCGCGCCAATATTAAACGACGATTCTTACGACCCGGGCAATACGATTTCGAATATGAACAACCTAAGCGTTAATGGTTCTATTTCGTTCGATAATATTTATAACAAAATACCATTCCTGCGAAAAATTAATAACGAATTTTCGGGAAGAGGTGGCGCGCCAAAAGAATTGGTCGATAAAACTTATCAAAGCGGAAAAATGCGCTATACGGCAAATCGGCGTCGAACGGTAAAACATAATTTAAACACAACAGATATTCGCACGCAAATACTAAATGCTGAAGGAGTAGAAATTACAGGAACTGTTGATGTAATTGATAAAAACACTTTATCTGTAACTTTATCGGAAACTACTGCAAACGTTGTTGTAAAAGTTACCGGACGTGTTCCGAAAAAAGAAAATCCGTTGAATATTGCAGGAAAAGCGGCTATTCGTGTAGCTATGATGTTGAAAAATATTTCGGTAAGTTACAGCGAAAACGGAGCGACAACTTTGCCCGGATTTAAACCTTACGCGAGCACAATGGGTTGGGGAAATTCTACGGGCTCTTGGGCGCCGGGTTGGCCCTTTGTATTAGGTTGGCAAGACGAAGGTTTCTTAGACCACGCTCGTGCTCAAAATTGGCTTACTTCCGACACTTCGGTAATCAATCCGTTTTTGATGACGCATATGTCCACTTGGAATATTCGAGCCACTCTCGAACCGTGGACAGATTTACGTATCGAAGTAATGATGAGCCGCAGTTATTCCGAAAATAATTCTTGGTATAATGTGGCTACCGGCGGAAATCAGCGCCAATCAACAGGAAACTTCACGATGAGTGTAATCAGTTTGTCTTCCGCGTTTGAAAATCCGACCACCGAAAATGGTTTTGCTTCAAAAGCATTCGAACAATTTTTGGCAAATCGCGAAGAAGTGGCACGTCGTCAAGCTTTCAATCGAGCTGTGGCAGGACAACAAAATTATAATCCAAACGACATAGATCCGGCAACAGGTTTCCCTGTTGGTTTTGGACCTTTGGCGCAAGAGGTTTTGATTCCGTCGTTTTTGGCAGCTTATACCGGACGCTCGGCAAATTCGGTAACACTAAAACCATTCCCAACTATTCCGATACCAAATTGGCAGCTTACATACACCGGTTTATCGAAAGTAGAAGCGGTAAAAGATTTGATTACTTCGTTTACTTTGATGAGCAAATATTCGTCGGTATATTCGGTAGGTTCGTTTATGCTAAATCAAGCATATACATTGGCAGATATAGCGGACGGACGAAATGTTTTAGGCGATTTTATTCCGATGCGCGATATGCAATTGGTTAGTATTCGAGAAAATTTCTCACCGATATATGTTGATATTGGTTGGAACAACAATCTTTCGACACGTTTTGAATGGGTAAAAGACCGGACAGTATCGTTGAGTATGTCGAATAATCAAATTATGGAAAATCGTGTGAATAAATATGTTTTTGGCGCAGGTTATACTTTCGATAATATTCCTTTGATATTCCGCACAGGACAAAATAGCGCGCGAAATGTGAAAACCACTTTGCGTTTGCGTGCTGATGTTTCTATTCAAGACGATATGACGATTTTACGAAAAATTGTGTTGGAAGACGACGCGATTCCGCAAGTTTCGAGCGGACAACATAATTTAAGCATTAAAGTTTCTGCCGATTATACGGTAAGCAACAATATTACTATGCGCTTGTTCTTCGACCGAATGGTAAATAAACCTTACGTGTCGTCGATTTCGACCGCTAATACAAACGCCGGATTAAGTATTAATATATCATTATAAACAATTTAAAATACCACAAAATTATGAACATTCCTGGAAACTTAAAGTACACAAAAGAGCACGAATGGGTGCTTATCGAAAATGGCATAGCAACAGTTGGAGTTACCGATTATGCGCAAAGTCAATTAGGCGAAATCGTATTTGTTGATGTAACCACCGAAGGCGAAACGCTCGAAGCAGGCGAAATTTTTGGCGCAATAGAAGCGGTAAAAACAGTTGCAGATGCTTTTATGCCCTTGTCGGGCGAAGTGTTGGAATTAAATCCCGAATTGGAAGGCGCTCCGCAATTGGTAAACGAAGACCCTTATGGCAAAGGTTGGATTATTCGCATTAAAATGACAAATCTCGACGAAGCTAACGAATTGCTTGATTCGGAAGCTTATGCGAAATTAATGTAAAATTTTTTTAACCTTCGAATAAACCTTTTTCAATATTTATAGTCATAATATACGAAATAGGTTTTCATAGGTTTAGATTAGGAGAGGCGGGCAGTCGGTTAGGCTGCTCGCCTTGTTTTTATACATTTCTTTATGAAAAAATGATAATTTTATTCACCTAATCTTATAGAAGATACTTCAATATTATAAAAGATACTAAGTAAAGAATCGCGCTTATGTTTCATTTCCATACATGGCAAACCAATAGCTTGTCGCCGATTATCTAAATTAGCGATATCCCAAATTTCGTGATCTTCAGCATTATCATAAATTCTATAAATATATTTATCAGTACGTGTATCCATTCTTTGTCTGCTATCCACAAACGAACCTAATGTCCTTGGCTCACATTTACCTTGTTTAATAAATTGTAGTAAAACAGGTTTAAAATACGCAGTATCTTCAAAATGCATTATCATTGTTGTAATACTAGATGCCAACATAAAATTTTTAAATCCTATCAGTCGTTCATTGGGATAACCATATTGTTCAATTATTTCTTTCATTCGTTGTTCATTGGTAGAGTCTATTCTTAGCCATGTTTGCCAAAAATTTTCAGACATAATGCTGTCCTCCGCCATTTTCCGTATGGCTTGGTCTTTATTGAACATCTCTTTTAATTCTTCGGCTAATTGAACACGTTCTTCGGTATAAAATAATTCATTCAACCGGTCTAATTCTGTTTTAATAATATTCCAATCTATATTGGAACTCAAATGTTGGAAATAATCTTGTTGTTCAAAAAAATCCGACGAATAACCATATTCTTTCACAAGAATAGTAATGTAATGAATCGCCTCATCAAATTTGTCGCGTTCGCTCGACAATTCCACATATTGACTCATTTCACGATACATTGGTTGGTTCAAAAGATTGCAGTTGTTCTTGGCTTCTGAAATTTTACGATAAGCTTCTTCTTTGTTGCCCGACAGATAATCCATATCTGCCTCGTGAATTAATTGATAATAGCCCGTTGCTATATAATCACAACATACTTTATCGGTAACCATAAACGATGGAAATACCAATAAACAAATAATAAGTAAGAAATTTTTCATAATTATATTTAATAAAAAGTATAAGACAATTCTTGTGGGTTTTTTTGGAAGTTTCTTAGCAAAGTTATGTAAATATTTTAAAGTCGAAAGGCGTTATTTCAAATCCGACACTTTTTCAATTTTCTATCATAAATATTCCCTATATTTGTCTATATTTTTAAAAATTTTAAACCAATAAAATATGGAAACAACAATCGTGAAAAACACAAGCAAAATGAGCCTTTTGGGCTACGGATTATTATTCTCTTTATTGGGAATATTGCTAATCGCTTTTTCGGAAACTTTTATACAAATAATTGAAATTACATTGTTTGTGGCGCTGTTAATAGTTGGTCTTTCGGCTATTTGGACTTATATAAAAGAGCAAAAAACAAATACCGGAAAATGGTATATTCTCGCGGCGGGAATTTTTGCTGTTGTGCTTGGAACT
>JGI994J12354_10005446_pt1 | contig 10950 bp, 11 predicted proteins | sample IntmicLarv3ML3BL_FD_12354 | JGI IMG/M metagenome (IMG submission 12354)
GATTACCTTATGGGGCGTAGGAACGAATTTAATAACTTCAAAAGGCTGGCAGGCCTTCGGCGGGGTGTATAAGCTTTCGGCGGAAATAAGCGAGAACGGCATTGTGCCTAAAATAAAGCTTTCAGAAAACCCCGAGAAAATTACGAACCCCGGTATTAAAACCGTTTTCAGGCTTTATGATAGGGCCAACAATAAAATGATAGCCGACCTTATAAGCTTATATGATGAAAAAATAGATGAGAATGCGGATTTGACAATTTTCCATCCTATTAATACTTGGAAGAAGATGACTTTAAAAGCAGGCAGCTTTTGCGTGAGAGATATGCTTGTTCCGATATTTTTAAGGGGAGAATGCGTTTATAAATCCCCTTCGGTGGTTGAAATTGCCGAATACTGCAAAAGGGAAAAGGAGACGCTTTGGGAGGAGTATAAGCGGCTTGTGAACCCGCATGGGATGCCTATTGACTTATCTTTAAAGCTATTTGAGCTGAAGCGGGATATGATAAATGAAATACGGGGCGAATAGTTTGTTAAGAGAATCGTAATAAATAGAACATAGGGGATTTTGTTGAAGCTATGGGCCGAAGATGTTATACTTAGTGTGATAGCGTAGGTGAATTTTTTGATTCTTATAAAAGCAAGTGAAATATATCTTAAGGATAAAATTCTCTATGATTCAACTGTGGCTGTGGAAAACGGCCGTATAGTTGAGATTGGCGGGAGCTTTAAGGGCGAGTGTGAAATAATAGATCTGGGGCGGTTGAAGCTTTTGCCCGGCTTTCTTGATATTCATGTGCATGGCGGTAACGGCTTTGACACTATGGATGCGACATATGAGGCTTTAAGTGAAATTTCCAAATATAAGCTTTTGGAAGGCGTTACGGCCTTCTGCCCTACTACGGTTTCCGACAGCAGGGAAAATATTATAAATGCAATGGATTGCATTGGAATAGCTAAGGAGCGGGGTGTCCCGGGGGCGAGAATTATTTGGCCTTTTATTGAAGGGCCTTTTATTAATTTCGCAAGAAAAGGCGCCCACAGCGGCGAATTTGTGGATGAAAAACCTGATGAGGGCATAGTTGACTTATTGGCCGGTTATGACGGCGGATTATCTGTATTAATTGCGCCTGAATTGGACGGGGCAATGGATATAATTAAGGCGCTTAAGCACAGAGGCATAAATGTAAGAATAGGGCACAGCAATGCTGATTATGAAACGGCTGTTAATGCGGCGGAAAACGGCGGAAATATAGTGGCGCATATGTTTAATGCAATGGCACCATTTTCGGCCAGAGAGCCGGGGATATTGGCGGCAGGGCTTTTATGCGACAAGCTGTATACGGAGATTATTTGCGATATGGTACATAGCCATAGGGCGAGCCTGAAGTTGCTGTTTAGGGCTAAGGGTAAGGATAAAATAATATTGATTACGGATTGTATGCGGGCCGGCGGCTTAGGTGACGGGAATTATACCTTAGGCGGGCGAGCGGTTAAGGTTAAAGGCGGCATTGCACGAACAGCCGAGGGTAATTTGGCCGGCAGTACATTAAGAATAATAGATGCCGTTAAAAATTTATATGAGAATTTTGATTTAGATTTGCATGATATTATTAATATGGCTACAATTAACCCGGCGGAAGCCTTGGGCATAGATAATGAAAACGGAAGCATTGCTTGCTCAAAGGTGGCCGATTTAATTGCGGTTGACGATAAATTAAATATAAGATTTGTTATGGTGGGCGGTATGGCTAAAATAAATATGCCGAGCCCGGTATAGTTGTAGTAAATTGCGGTTTCATATGGATTTAAAAAAAATTCGCCATAAGTTACGGCTAAGTGACGAATAAGAAAATTTGATTATGCTTGAACAGGCTTTTAATGGATGAGCGGCAATAATAACGGGAACTTTTTAGCTGACAAATTCGTCAAGATAAAAAGACGGTATTCGGGTATTTAGGGAAAAAATTTTGGAGGGCATTGTTAATGAAAAAAGCATGTCTGATAATAATTTCGATGATGATATTTTTAACTTCATTTAATAATGTGTTCGCCGGCTCTATTGAGGTGGTGGATGTTAAGGTTATGGATGTTAATTCGCAAATTAAAGGCGCTGTTGTTGAATATATATTGGAGGTGCCTTCTTCTTGGAAGAAATATGTTTATATTGAGAGAGAGGTTCCTTCCGGCGGAAAGAAAATTGTTGAAAAATTGGTGTTTTATTATTTGCCTATGAGCGCAAATTCTTCTAAATCCGTATTTATGGAAATGGTCGTTTTTGAGAAGGAAAGCTTTGCCGGGGAATCGGATTATACCAAACTGGTTGAATCCGATAAATATGTGTTTGCTTATAAAATGGCTTCGAAAAACCCGTATGTGTTCGGCAGCGACAGGCTGATTTTTGATAATATGCTCAGAGAGGCGGCGAAGGCGAGCTTTATAAAGGATTATGTAGTATTCCCTACGGATAAGGACAGCTTCGTTAAGTTTACGGTTTCGGTAAACGGTAAGAAAATGGCAAGCCCGTCGTTTGCAAATTCTTTAAAGGTGGTATATGTACCTGTTAGAGAGGTTTGCCAAGAGTTGGGCCATTCGGTAGTGTGGAATGCCAAGGATTCCTCAGTGAGCATTTACAACGGAAGTTTTTATACAACTCTCAGTCGGGATACAAATGTTAAGCAAAAATATAATATAGTAATGATAAACGGTAAAAGCTATGTTTCCACAATGTTTTTCCTACAGGTGCTTAAATGCAGCGTTGAAATAGATCAGTATAACAACGTGAGGATTTCTAAAGGCGATGAAAAGTAAGATTTACAGCTTTAAGAATGAGTAATTTAATATAAAAAGACCGGGAAAATGCTTTCCCGGTCTTTTTATAAGCTCCTGAGCGGATTCGAACCGCTGACCCCTTCATTACGAGTGAAGTGCTCTACCAACTGAGCTACAGAAGCATACGATTCCCCTACTTTGCGTAGATACTGATGAACCGAACATTCATATAATACCACCGAATTGCAATATAAGTCAATATATAAAGAGGCAGATTATGCTGCCCTTTCGTAAGAAAATATAATATCCGAAAATTCAATATGAAAAAGTAAAACCCCGACTAAAAGCCGGGGGTATGTTTTGCCGCCATATTCAATATGAAATGTAAAAAAAGCTTGTTCATTTCCGGAGTGGAGTGAATTAATTCTTCCGGATGCCATTGGACTGCGAAAATTTGATTATTATCGCTTTCTATGGCTTCTATTATATCATCGGGGGCAAGGGCGGTTGCGGAGAGGCCTCTGCCTAAATCCTTAATGGCTTGATGGTGCATGGTGTTAACCATAATTTCTTCCGCGCCGAAAATAGAATGGAGCAGACTGCCTGCTTTAATATCCGCTTTGTGAACGGTATAGCTGCGGTCATAAGTTTGATTATGCAAAATAGTTTCCCCTTCATAAAGGGACATATCCTGATAGAGAGTTCCGCCTAAGGCTATATTGATTATTTGAAGGCCGCGGCAAACTCCGAAAACGGGAATGTTATGCTTAAAGCAAATATCAAGGGCGGAGAGTATGAATGAATCCATATCCGGCCGGATTGTACCTATGGTTGGGTGAGGATTTTCACCATAAAATTTCGGATCAACATCTTCACCGCCGGGAACGAGAACGCCGTGGCATAATTTCAGGATGCTTACCAAATCTTCCTCATTTTCACTAACAGGAACAGCAAGGGGGATGCCGCCGTTTAGCTGAACGGCGTTTATATAGGCTGTGTTTACATAGAACTTTTCAACAGATGAAAATACAGGAGACGGAAAGTTCATATTGCTTCCCAGAATACCGATTATAGGTTTCAAATTTATTACCTCCTAAATTTTTCTTGCTTTATATTAAGTATATCGTATTTTTTCGGAAATTCAATAATATTAACAATAGTAACAAAATATTCAATCTTAAGAAATTAAATAAACTATTTTAATTTTGCCTCGTATTTATGGTTACTAAGAAATTAATTAAGGAGATGGAAAAAATGAATTGCTCTAAGCACTATGACAGGGTTGCTATCAACAGATGCAACGAATGCGGAGAATATATGTGTGATGAATGCAGCGTGAGCATAAACAGCGTGCCATATTGCAAGGATTGCGTGGCGAAAATGGCCGCTCACTCAAGCGAAAGCGGCGCTCGCCATGCACAGAGGATGCCTCACCAAAGCGGTAGAGGGCCGGCTCCTCGCACTGTGAAGCGAGGCGGCGGGATGAATTCCTTCTTCCTATTCTGCTTGTCCTGCGTGCCGGGACTGAACTATATGTATTTAGGATTAATGAAGCGCGGCATGTTTTTTATGACATTATTCTTCATGATTACATTTGTTGCGGTATCCTTGGATGCGCCGATGTTTATGATGCTGCTGTTTATTGAATTCTGTTACTCATTCTTTGACGGGTTCAGGCTGTTGGGATTTATGAGAGACGGATATGCCGTGGATGACAATGTGAACGATATAATGGAGATTTATACAAGCCAAAAAAGGCCGATTATTGTGTTTAGCGTGGTAGCTGTGGCGCTTTCACTGATGCACAGGCTGGGTAGAGTTTTAACAAGAGGCATGGGAGTAATATTCGGCGGAAATTACGGATATATTACGGACTTGTTTTCCTTGGTTTTCGGTGTTATAATTATAGTGTTGGGCTGCTTTATTGTTGCTAAAGGAATGAAGAAAAAGAATGGCGATGACAAGCAGTAGAGAACGATACAACAATTTGTAGATTTGAACTCTATATTCGCGTCAGATTTTGACATGAATATAGAGTTTTTTATTTTGAAACGCAGAGTTAAACTCTGCGTTTGCTTTTGCAGAGATTAATAAGTTTATTTTTTTTGATTGAAGCCTAGTTTTTTATAAACAATGGTGATATAATATGTTAAAACCAAAAACTAAAAGGGTGATTTTAAATTGGGACGAGTTATATCGATAGCTAATCAGAAAGGCGGAGTAGGTAAAACTACAACCTGCATTAACTTGTCAGCCAGCCTTGCTGAAATGGGAAAAAAGGTTCTAATAATTGATATGGATCCGCAGGGAAATACCACCAGCGGCTTAGGAATTAAAAAGGATACATTGGAGAATACCCTATATAATTTGCTGCTTGGCGAGATTTACCTTGAGCAGGCAATGCAAAAAACACCGGTTGAAAATTTAACTCTGATTCCGTCGAATATGGACTTGGCTGGAACTGAAATTGAGCTTATAAACTTCGAGCAGAGGGAATTTATTCTCAAAAAAATTGTGGATAATGCAAAATATTTGTATGATTTTATATTGATTGATTGCCCTCCTTCTCTAAATATTCTGACTTTAAATGCGCTAACCGCATCGGATTCCATACTTGTGCCACTTCAATGTGAATTTTATGCCATGGAAGGATTGACTCAGCTTCTGTATACCATCAGTCTCGTCCAAAAGAGTCTTAATCCTTACTTGGAAATAGATGGCGTGGTGTTCACAATGTTTATCGCCACGACGAATATGTCCTTGCAGGTGGTTGAGGAGGTTAAGAATCATTTGCCTAAGCATATTTATATTTATAGGAGCATAATTCCCAGGAATGTAAGGCTAAGCGAAGCGCCAAGTCATGGTTTGCCGATTTCTATGTATGATGAGCGCTCAAAGGGTGCGGTAGCATACGCGCTGCTTGCGGAAGAGGTAATAGAGAGGAGAAAGTTGTAATGGCAAAAGAACCTGTAAAGCGTGGCTTGGGCAAGGGGCTAACCGCTTTGATAAATACGGAAGAAAATTTGGTCAGCAGAGGCACGGCGGTCAGCGAGGCTGAACAGCACGTTGGCGTGGGCGTTTTAGAAATTGACATAAATAAAATAGAGCCTAATAAAAACCAGCCCAGGAAAAGATTCGAAGAATCTGCGCTGGAGGAATTGGCGGCTTCAATAGAGGAGTTTGGAATAATTCAGCCGCTGATAGTCACGGAGAAGGATGGCTTTTATTCAATCGTGGCGGGGGAGCGGCGCTGGCGGGCGGCGCGCATAGCAAAGCTTAAAACTGTGCCGGTTATTGTAAAGCAGTTTGACGAAATGGAAACGCTGCAAATCGCTTTAATCGAGAATATTCAGCGGCAGGATCTTAATCCCATAGAGGAAGCACTGTGCTATCAAAAATTGGCGGATATTTTCTTTTTCAGACAAGAAGATATTGCGGCGAAGATAGGCAAAAGCCGCGCCACGGTTTCAGGCATGCTCAGCTTGTTGAAATTAGACTTGCGGGTTCAGAATTTTATTGTTGAGGGCAAGATTAACGCCAGCCAAGGGCGAAAGATTCTTGAGACGGATGACAAAAATTTGCAGTTTGAAATAGCCGAGAAGGTTATTGAAGAAGGCTTGAGCATCGCTCAAATCGGCGGGCTTATTGAGCTGATTAAAAATAAAATCGAAAATCCGGAACAGGAAAAGGAAGAAAAACAGAAGTTGCCGGAACCGGTATATAAAAGTATAGAAAAGGATTTAATGAGTATTTTAGGTACAAAGGTTCATATAAAGGATAAAAATAACAAGGGGAAAATAGAAATAGAATATTATTCTCCGGAAGAACTGGATAGGCTGATCGGGATTTTTAAAGCGCTGGATTAGTAAAGCAAATAAAAAGCGGCAGATGGATTTTCATCTGCCGCTTTAATTTTTGAATTAACCTGCAATATGATTAATTTCGGAATAGGTAAGGGATTGCTTAATATGCTCGATTGCATTTTTAAAAGCGGGGATGGAAATTAAAATCAAGGTCATTATCATTTCCGGGGCAATATAGGAAATATTATACACGGAGGAATAGACGAAAACATTTTGGCCGCCTGCGTATTCATAAAAGAATATAACGCCGGAAAGGGTTGAGCAAAGCCATCTGCCCAGAGTGCCTGCCACATAGCCTGTGACCAAGCCGTGCTTCGAGTTTGCAAATATCCCCGAAATGCCCAGAACGCCGAAGGCGATAGGGTAATCCAAAAGAAGCTGAACGGGATGGATAACGTAAGGATCAAATATCAGTTGCATAATCCCGTAGGCTACAGCGGCCACAATGCCCGCAAATGAACCGAACCAATAGCCGATGAGTGAGATAAAAAGCATACTACATGCGGTTACTGTGCCGCCGGTGGGCATTTTATAAATTTTGACATTGGATAAAACCGTAGCCAGTGCAATACATATGGCGCAATAAGTCAATGCCTTGATAGAAAGGGTTTGATTTTTCTTCAGATTTAAGGCGAAAAGGGCAACCAAAATAAGAAGAATTGCGATGGAAACGGCGGAACCTGTAGGTGACATGAAAAAATTTGAAAAGCTTTCAACAGACATAAAAAAACCTCCTAATTTTAACCGCTTAGGAAGAATTTTAGAAATTCTACGCTTTCCTTCGCTGGTATTACCCAGAGCAGGTACGAAGGGTATAATCTCAGTCGCCAAACAAGGCAACACCCCTAGCGGTATATTTTATTGTAATTTAATTTTAATACGGTTGGCTCCAAAAGTCAATAAAAAATCCGGCGCGCTCATAGATTCTTCTTCCAAACGGCGTAAAAATTTGTTATACTACATAAAAAGTAGTCGTGATAAAAAAAAGTTAAATAAACAAGTTTATTGGGGCAGTTTTGAATAAAATTTTAGGGGGAAAGCCATTGGATTCATCATCAAATAAGGCACTTCGCAGAAAGAGAACAATGCGTTATTTTATCGAGGCCGCGTCAGATATTTTGAATAACGAGGGCATTGACAGCTTGACAACCAGAAATGTTGCCGCCAAGGCCGGATATAATAGCGCTACGATTTATAATTATTTCGGCAATTTTGAAAGGCTCATTGCGTTTGCCGCCATAAAGGGCCTTAAGGAATACGCTTTTGATTTGCAAAAGCAGACGAATGATGAAATGTCGCCTGTGGAAAAATTTTTGAAAATTTGGGCATGTTATTTTAAGCATTCGCTGAAAAGTCCGGTTATTTTTTCGATTTTGTTCCAGCAATACGGGAATAATCCGCTGGTGTTTTTGCGGGAATATTACGGGATATTTCCGGAGGAATTACAGGATTTGCCCAAGGATATACATGAGACATTTTTTGAAAGCGATTTCGATTTGAGAAATAGGCTTTTGCTTAATAAATGCGTTGAGCAGGGGATGTTTACAAGGGATGATGTAGATTCGATAGTTGACATGAGCCAGTTTATTTTTGAAGGCGTGTTAAGCGAGGCAAAAAAACAGTCCGAAAAATATAATAATGCCAAGTTTATAAAATATTTGAAGCGAGTGCTTATTTCTTTCAACTGCGATTTGGAGCAGGAGCTGGATAAGATTGAAATATAATTGTTATTAATATAGAAGAAAAAATTTAATTGGAGAATATTTAACAGCATAAAAAACGGGCAAGACCGTTCTTTATGCTGTTTTTCTAAATAAAGATGCAGTTTATGAAACTTGCATAGAGGCTAGGGTTTTGACGGTGTTTTCAGAAGAATGTTCCGATATGCGTGAAATTTTTGCACCGATTAAGGCCAGCTTTTGCTCAAAATGAGAATAGCCTCTGTCAATATGGTGGATGTTTTCAATTTCCGAAATGCCCTCGGCGCATAATGCGGCTATGGTAAGGGCGGCGCCGGCGCGAAGATCCGTTGCGCTTAATCTGGCGGAGGTCAGCTTGTCCGCGCCTTCAATAAAAGCGGTTTGAGAGACGATTTTAATGTTGGCGCCCATTTTAATCAACTCAGGCATATGCATAAAGCGGTTTTCGAATACCGTTTCCGTCACTATGCTGTTGCCTTTGCACAGGGCCAGCACAGAGCTCATCTGCGCCTGCAAATCCGTGGGGAATCCGGGATGGGGCATGGTTTTAATTTCGGTGGGGAGGAGAGTTCTAAATCCACCGGAAAAAACTCTGAAGCCTTCTAAGGTTTCTTCCGCTTCCACATTCATTTCTCGAAGTTTTGCGACGACGGGCTTCAAATGGTCGCCGGTTATCCCTTTTAAAATCACATCACCACCGCAGGCGGATACCGCGGCCATAAATGTGCCGGCTTCAATACGGTCGGGGATGATGGTATAATCACAGCCGCGGAGAGTGGTCACACCTGTTATTTTAACGGTGTTTGTTCCGGCGCCTCGAATATTTGCGCCCATGGAGTTCAAAAAATTAGCAAGGTCAACGATTTCAGGCTCGGTGGCGGCGTTTTCTATAGTGGTGATGCCATGGGCCAAGACGGCCGCCATCATTATATTTTCCGTTGCACCGACACTGGGAAAATCAAGATAAATTTTATCACCGGTCAGGCGCTTCGAATGTGCATGAACCATACCGTGATTGATTTCGGTAACCGCGCCCAATGCAGCGAAGCCTTTTAGATGAAGGTCAATGGGCCTTTGGCCGATGCCGCAGCCTCCCGGCATATTTAAGGAGCATTTGCCGAATCGCGCCAGCATAGGCCCCATAACCAAAAAAGATGCGCGGATTTTATTGACAAGGTCATAGGGAATTTCAGCATATTTAAGGGTTTTGGTGCGTATGGTAATGCTGGATTTAACGGGGTTAAGGGTTACCTGCGCTCCCAAATGCTCCAAAATTTCTTTCATTATGCTGATATCGCTTAAGGGGGGGAATATTGTGAATTGTGCAACTACCTTCCGCCAATATAGCGGCAGCGATAATAGGCAAGGCTGCATTTTTCGCGCCGCTTATATTTATAGTTCCATGCAAGTTACGGCTTGCTTCTATGACAAATTTCTCCAAAATTCTTCCTCCCATTAAAAATGTTTATTAAGTAGTATATACACAAATTGACGGTTTCAATCAACAAAAATGAAAAATAATAAAAAATTTTTATGCGAATATTTGCATAATAAATAAATAAATCCTTCATTTTCGTGAAGTATGCAGAATGCAATTTGTGGTATAATGTGAACATACGTTTAAATGCCAAAGGCATTTAAACGTATGTTCAACGAGACTTCCTGTGGGGAGTCGAGGTGGCGGCGCCAAGAGCGACAACCCAAAAGTAGAAAATGAGGTTTGTGCTGCGAAGTAGTAGTAAAAAATCCGTATAATATTGAGATTGCCATGAAAAACATATAGAATTTCAATTGCGAAAGGTGTGTTTGACATGTTTAATAAAAAGAAGGTTAAAGAACTTTTCTTGTTTCTTATAGCAATATTTATGCTGTTTTATACTACGAATGTAAATGAAATGGCGGAATATTTAGGCATTCCATTTACATGGCTAACCAACTATACACAAAATAAAATAAAAACTGTAGAAGGTTTTTTCAAATTTATTAATCCGCTAAATATAAGTCGTTACTTAATAAGAGTGGATTTATTGATTTTAAACATAATATTGATTGTTTGGCTGGCAAAAATTATTGAAAAAGCTACGATAAAATATTCAACATTTTGAAGATTAAAACAGGCTTATAGTTGAACCGGGAACCTATGTTTTGGCGAGATTTTATCGCAAGTGAATGGTTGAGTAAAATAAAGTCAGTTAAAACACTTGAGATATTCGAAACTTTCACCAAATTTGTCAACAAGACTTTCCCCCTGGGATATCCCATAGGGAAAGCCCTAATTATATATATGGAGGGATATTATGAATGAGAAGTACACGGCGGATGATGTCCGTAGAATTGTAGCGGAAAAGGATATAAAATATATCCGGCTTCAGTTTGTGGATATTTTTGGGACGATGAAAAATGTGGCCATTACGGCGGCGGAGCTTGACCGGGCGCTGGATAACAAGGTAATGTTTGACGGCTCCAGTATAGAGGGCTTTGTGCGTATTGAGGAGTCGGATATGTATTTGCATCCGGATCCGTCGACTTTTGTTATTATGCCTTGGTTTGATGTGCATGGCGGCATCGCCAGAATGATTTGCGATATTTATAAGGCTGACGGTACCCCGTTTGAAGGC
>JGI994J12354_10005447_pt1 | contig 10950 bp, 14 predicted proteins | sample IntmicLarv3ML3BL_FD_12354 | JGI IMG/M metagenome (IMG submission 12354)
CACAAAGGTTGTGTTAATACCGAAATCGGGCAGGGTGTGGGCGAACAGGTTATATGAGCCGCCATAAATGCGTTTATCGGACACAATGTTTTGCCCCGCCGTAGCAATATTTTGGATGGCGTATGCGATAGCCGCCGAACCGGAAGCAGTTGCCAGAGCCGCTGCACCGCCCTCAAGAGCGGCAGTGCGCTGTTCAAATACATCCGAAGTCGGATTCATCAACCTAGTGTAGATGTTGCCGGGTTCAGTTAATCCGAATCGACCCGCTGCTTGTGCTGAATCCTTGAATACATAAGATGAGGTTGCATAAATCGGTACGGCTCTTGAATCAGTTGCCGAATCGGGAGTTTCCTGCCCCACATGAAGCTGGAGTGTTTCAAATTTATAGTTTCGGTTTGCCATTGTAAAAACCCTCTTTCATATTTTTTTGTTTTTAAAGATGGATTATTTACAACGACACATTCGTCCGTTTCGGAAATTATGCCGCAGCATTTTGAAGATGATTGAATACATTATGCTGACCTCCTTGTGCATACCATATTATACATATGTATTTGGTATGTTTATAATAATATCATACCGATTCCGTGTTGTCAATAATATTTTTATAATCATTCAAAAAAGCAAAAGGGCTGCTCCTTGAAAGGAAACAGCCGCTTTTGTTATTAACAAGTATTCTATTTGTTATGGGCTGCGTTTACCATTGCCTGCACGTTTTCAATGGGAGTAAGAGGTCCCAAGTCACAGCCGGGCATCATTATGAAATGTCCATCATCCGCTGCTTCATCAATCAATTTGCGGCAGTGTGCCTCAATAGCATTGGATTTCATCTGTAATATTACAGCAGAGGGACTCATATTGCCCATAATCGTATAATGACCGCGGGAAGTATCCAGTGCTGTACGCAAATCCACAGAGTCCAGAGAAAAAGAAGCGAAACCACTGCCGCATAAGGGTTCAAGCCGTGCAGCCGTGTTGCCGCAAATATGAAGCATTACCGGAACATTTTGCTTTTCATATGTTTCTGTTATTTGCCGAAGCAAAGGAAGTACATGTTCCTCAAAAACAACAGGGCTTATCAAATCGCCGGAAGCTACGGGATCACAAACAAATACGATTTCCGCACCCGCGTCCACAAAGGCCTGCGTAAAGCGAATGGTCATGTCAAGGGCAAAAGCGGACAATTCATCTATGCCATCATCTTCATCCAACAGCATTTCCATGTATTGCTGTACGCCTAAAAGCATAGCGGCCAAAGAAAAGGGAGCAAAACTGATAGCGACAAGAGCCTTCTCATCACCTGTCATTCGCCGTAATAAACGGGTAGTTTCCATACAGGGGTTTGGCGTTCTTCCGTTTTGATATGCGTCTATAAATCGCCCGATAACCTGTTTTTTGAAATCCTCAGTAAAGTTAAAAACATAGAACGGAATCCCCAACATATACGCTACCGACCTTGCATCTTCCACGTCATCAAGGGAACAGCAGGTTTTCCCCTTGTTTATGCCTATGTCCTCGTTGGTAAACAGTTTCATTGTAATGCCAACACAATCAAACCCACGCTGTTTTATCAGATATGCGGCTACCGAACTATCCACGCCGCCGCTCAGGGCAATAAGTGCTTTATTCATTGTTTTTTCATCCTCACTCTTTAATTGCATATAAAACATATTTATATACTATGAATTATAGTGCAGTGTAATTTGCTTGTCAACCTTATGATAAAAAATCTCTAATCTACTTGAAAACATAGTAAACATATGATATTATACGGTAAATAGCTTTTTGAAAGGAGTGCAAAAATTGAAGGTATCGACTAAGGGACGATATGCGCTGCGGCTTTTACTTGATTTAGCAAAAAATAAAGAAGAGGGATTTATCTCGCTTAAAGCAATTGCTGAACGGCAAAATATATCGAAACAATATCTTGAGCAGATCGTCACATTATTAAATACTTCTACTATTTTGCGTGCCAATCGCGGCAAGCAGGGCGGATATATGCTGGCCAAGGAGCCGTCACAGTATACGGTGGGACAAGTCCTGCGCATCACCGAAGGCAGCCTTGCTCCGATTGCCTGTCTTGAAGATGAAGAAAATTTGTGTGAACGTGCCCTATCCTGTAAAACGCTTCCCATGTGGAAGGGGCTTGATAATGTGATTTCTGAGTATCTTGATAGCATTACTTTACAAGACATATTGGAACAGCATAAAGAACAAGGCACTGACAGCTATACGATTTAAAAAAGGGTGACATATATGAATATTGTTGTGTCAAAAAAAGCCCCATCCGCTATCGGGGTATATTCGCAAGCAATCTTATCCGGCGACAAAGTATTTACGTCCGGGCAAATTCCCCTGTTGCCGGAAACCGGTGAATTGATAGCAGGAGGAATTCGAGAGCAAACACAGCAGGTTATTGAAAATTTACAAGTGGTGCTTATTGCCGCAGGTAGAAGTCTTGACCACGTTGTAAAGATGACCTGCTTTTTAACCGATATGCAGAACTTTTCCGCTTTTAATGAAGTGTATGCCGATTATTTTACTGGAAAGCCTGCGCGTTCATGCGTGGCGGTTCTTGCTTTACCAAAAGGCGCATTGGTAGAAATTGAAGTAATTGCAGAGGTGATAACCGAATGATTATTGATTTAGAGAATATTAGGGAGCATTATAAAAAAGACCGCTTTGCAACAGAAAATGGTATTGTGATTGATAGTGTATCAGAGGATTGTGTGGTTTGCAGTATGGATTTAACCGAAAACCATAAAAATGCCGCAAGAGGTATTCAAGGCGGTGCAATTTTTACATTGGCGGATTTGGCTTTTGCGGTTCATTGCAACTTGGAGATGGTTTTTGGGGCGGATAAGGAGGCATGCCATATGAATAAAACTAACAGAACTCATTCAATGGGCGGAATATGACGATGTTGAATATAAAAGACTACAAACAGCAATTAAAAACATTCAATTTGTAAGGAGTTTTTACAATGAAGATTTACCAAAAAATGACCGATTTAATCGGAGGCACACCTTTGCTTGAATTGCTTGAACATGAAAAGGATTTGAAACTATCAGCAAAACTGCTTGGCAAGCTTGAATATTTCAATCCCGCAGGCAGCGTCAAAGACCGTATTGCCAAAGCTATGATTGAAGATGCTGAAGTCAAAGGGATTTTAAAGCCGGATTCCGTCATTATCGAACCCACAAGTGGCAATACGGGTATAGGGCTGGCAGCAATTGCGGCATCGCGCAGATATAAGCTGATTCTGACCATGCCGGAAACCATGAGCGTGGAGCGCCGTAATCTGTTGAAAGCGTATGGCGCGGAGCTTGTGCTGACTGAGGGCGCAAAGGGAATGAAGGGCGCGATTGCCAAGGCGGAAGAATTGGCCGGCGAAACGCCGAACAGCTTTATTCCTGGTCAGTTTGTCAACCCCGCCAATCCTGCCGTTCACAGAGCGACCACAGGGCCGGAGATTTGGGAGGATACTGACGGAACGGTGGATATTCTTGTTTCCAGTATTGGTACAGGCGGCACCATTTCCGGTGTCGGCGGATATTTAAAAGAGAAAAATCCAAACATAAAGGTTGTTGCGGTAGAGCCGGCTGATTCTCCTGTGTTGTCCGAAGGAACACCGGGGCCGCATAAAATTCAAGGCATAGGCGCGGGATTTGTGCCGGATACATTGGATGCCGGAATTTACGACGAAATTATTACCGTTACAAATGAGGACGCTTTTGAAACCGGACGGGAATTTGCTAAAAAAGAGGGCGTTCTTGTGGGCATTTCCTCCGGCGCCGCTGTTTGGGCGGCAATTCAAATTGCCAAAAAACCTGAAAATGCAGATAAAACAATCGTCATCATTCTACCCGACACCGGGGAACGATATCTCTCCACACCGATGTTTACAGAAAATTAGGTGCATACAGCAAAGAGCCTTCACACCGTCAAAAGTGCGAAGGCTCTATTTTTTTATCCCAATTCAATCATCCGTTCAATACAACCCCTCGCCTTGGCAATGGTTTCTTTACCAAGTGCGATTTCCTCGCGGCTGCTTCCCGATACGCTGTTCAACACATCAATAAGCGTGGTCATCTTCATATTAGGACATAGCAGCTTTTTGGACAGTGCGTAAAACCGCTTATCGGGGCAAATGTATTGTAAATGCTCCGCAATGCTCATTTCTGTCCCAATGATAAACTCCCTACGATCAGATTGCATTGCATAGTTCATAATAGCCGAGGTTGAACCCACAAAATCAGCAAGCTGCACAACATTCGGTACACATTCGGGGTGAACAAGCAAAGCTGCGCCGGGATGGACAGCTCTTGCTTGTTCCGTATCATCGACCGTAACGGCAGCGTGTATGGGACAGCCGCCTTGTAACAGCTTAATGTTTTTATGTGGCACCTGCTCTGCAACATAAGCGCCTAAGTTACAATCCGGCAAAAACAAAATATTATTATTCGGGATTTTATCTGCGATCTTTACTGCCGAAGAGGATGTCACACACACATCGCAGATGGTTTTAAGCTCGGCGGTAGTGTTGATATATGCCATAACAGTGTAATCGGGATTGCTCTTTTTTACAGCTTCAATCAATTCCTTGTCCATTTGTTCTGCCATAGGGCAACTGGCTTCGGGATTAGCAAGCAACACCGTTTTGTTCGGTGACAGGATTTTCACCGTTTCAGCCATAAAGCGAACACCGCACATTAAAACAGCTTTTTGATTAACTCTACTTGCCGCCACACTTAGCTGGAATGAATCGCCTGTGAAATCCGCAATTTCAACGATTTCACGCGCCTGATAACTATGCGCCAATATGCAAATGTCGTTTTCTTTCTTAAGGTTTAGAATTTCATCTTGAATCTCTCTTATTTTCACAAGTACCTCATATTTCATAAAACCATACATCCGGTTGATTGAATTCCCGGATTTTTGTGTCGCTGCCATCCTTGTATTGCAATTCGGGATTTGCCATTTTTACTACTGTTTTCGGCGGCACTGATTTTACAATAAATGCATTGCCGCCAATGACAGCGCCCTCACCTATAATCGTATCGCCGCCCAAAATGGAAGCTCCGGAGTACAGTATTACGTCATCCTCAATCGTGGGATGATGTTTCAATTGAAATTCCTTTATTATCCATAAAGAACACCCTTTCGTGCAGTTTTAATTATTCGCCGCAATGTTCACAGTGCATATCGCAACCGACAAACGGAAGCGGATTAACGCCTTGCCGCACATAATAGTCTTGGATAGCCGCCTTTATACCTTGCTCGGCAAGCACCGAGCAGTGCATTTTGACAGGCGGAAGACCGTCTAAGGCCTCCGCTACGGCTTTGTTCGTGACATTTAAAGCTTCCTGCACTGTTTTGCCCTTGACCATTTCGGTAGCCATTGATGATGTTGCCACAGCCGCACCGCATCCGAAAGTTTTGAAACGTATATCGCTGATTACATCATTCTCAATTTTCATAAATATTTTCATTATATCTCCACACTTTGAATTGCCCACCTCTCCGACACCATTGGCTTCGGCAAGCTCACCCACATTACGGGGATTGGTGAAGTGTTCCATTACTTTATCTGAATACATAAATATCCAACTTCCTTTCTTTTATGACGGCGGAAACTTTGGAACGCTTTCGGCACAGCCGAAATGCAAGGCGTTCAGCTTTGCAAGTCTCAAATTTCCTTATGAAAACCGCAATTTTCATACTTTCTCCTTTATATTTCATTCCACAGCGGTGACATTTCGCGCAGTCGTGCTACAATTCCCGGAAGTTTCTCAATAATATAATCAATATCTTCATCGGTGTTGTTTTCGCTGAGTGAAAGCCGCAATGAGCCGTGGGCGATTTCATGCGGCAACCCAACCGCCAGTAAAACATGGGACGGGTCAAGCGAACCGGAAGAACAAGCCGAACCGGAAGACGCACATATTCCGGCTTGGTCGAGCAAGAGTAGCATAGATTCGCCCTCGATACACTCGAACACAAAGGATGCGATTCCTGGCAGTCTATTCACCGGGTCACCTGTCAGACGGGAGCGTGGGATTTTAAGCAGCTCTGTTATAAGTTTGTCCCTCATTTTTGAAACCTCGTTTAAAGGTAATCGTTGCGTTATATCGTTAAGGGCGACCGCAAGAGAAACAATTCCTGCAACATTTTCTGTTCCGCTGCGCTGTCCTCGTTCCTGTTCACCGCCATGTAAAAACGAAGGTAACCGCAAGCCTTTCCTCACATACAGTACGCCAGTGCCTTTCATTCCTCCGAATTTGTGTCCCGAAAAGGACAGCAAATCGGCATTTGTTTCACTTACGTTAATTGGAATATGTCCCACTGCCTGCACCGCATCAGTATGAAACAATATTCCTCGCTCAAGAGCGATTTTCCCGATTTCAGAAATCGGCAGGATTGTTCCGATTTCATTATTTGCAGTCATAATGGTTATTAGTATCGTTTCATTGCTGATAGCGGCGTAAAGCTCATCAAGCAAAATTTGCCCGAATTCATCAACACCGAGATATGTTACACTGTACCCGCTTTTTTCAAGATGTTTCAATGTATTCAACACAGCCGGATGCTCGATTGCGGAGGTTATAATATGTCGTCCCTTATCTTTTTTTAATTCGGAAACTGATTTTATCGCCCAGTTATCTGATTCGGTTCCGCTTCCGGTAAAGTATATTTCATTCGTTGAAGCACCGATAACTTCCGCAACGGATTTTCGCGCATCTTCAACCGCTTTTCTCGCTTCCCGACCAACAGAATATATCGAAGATGGATTGCCGAAGCCGTCCGTTAAATATGGCTGAATTGCATCAAATGCCGATTTTGAAAGCCTTGTTGTTGCGGCATTGTCAGCATATATTTTTTTATTCATATAAAAACTCCTTAACATATATGAGTAGTATGTTTTAGTATGCGCTAAATTGCACCTTTTGTCAAGTCTATTTGAGAAAAAACATCAATACGATATATCATATCTCCCTATGTACTATGTGTAATCGTTTGATTTTTTCGTATAGGAACAGTAAAATGATATGGGGTGATATTATAATGCGCAATGAAAATAAGAGATGCGATTTTAAGGCTATTGGGCAGGCTGTAAAAAATGCCCATGAAAGCAAGGGACTAACAAGGGAGCAGGTCGCGGAAATGATGGACTTGGCGCCCCGGTATATTATGACCATTGAAAACAAAGGGCAGCATCCGAGCTTCCAAGTGTTTTATGAGTTGGTCACAATGTTCAGGATATCCGTTGATCAGTACATTTTCCCGGATAAGCCGGTAAAACAAAGCACCCGGCGCCGACAGCTTAACAGCATTCTTGATTCCCTTGATGAAAAAGATTTGATTATTCTCGAAGCAACGGCAAAGGGGATCACGTAAACAAAAACAGCGGAAGAAGCATAAAAACTCTATTCTATTACAATATGGCGCGGCAGCCAGCCTCTTATTGCAGCGTTCGTTTTGAGCAGGTTGAGCCATGGGACATTCCCAACGTTCGTGTCACCTAATAGATTGAGTAGGCAATAAGAAAAACGATGGTCGCCAATTGCGAAATTCAATCTTTTGGAGGGGGATTTATGAACGCAGTAGGAGTTGACGTTTCCAAAGGGAAAAGCACGGTGGCAGTCGTGCGTCCTTTTTGAGAAGTTGTGGATTTACCTTTTGAAGTCACTCACACCGACAGTGAACTCAGCAAATTGGCAGAAATGCTGAAAAGCCTGAAGGGTGAAACAAAAATGGTTATGGAATGTACAGGCTCTTACCATTTGCCTATCGCATTCACATTCCGCGAGTCTGGATTGTTCGTCAGTGCAATCAATGCCCAGTTTACCCACGACTTCGGTAACAATACCATCCGCAAGGCTAAAACCGATAAAGTGGATGCGATTAAGATCGCGAATTATGGTATTACTAACTGGCTGGAACTTTCGGAATACATTCCGGAGCCGAATATCCGACAGATGCTAAAAGCATTCAGCCGACAGTATTCCAAGCACGTAAAGTTCAAAACCATGTTGAAAAACAACCTCATTTCATTGCTTGCTCAAACATTTCCCAGTGTGAATGAATTATTCAAATCTCCGCCGCGCAAAAGTGACGGTCATGAGAAATGGCTGGATTTTGCGTCAATCTTTTGGCATTGCGAGTGTGTTTGTTCTCTTACACCAAAGGCATTTTATGAGCGGTACCGCAAGTGGTGCAAGCGTTCCGGTTACAGTTTCAGCCAACGCAAAGCCGAAAAACTCTATGCGGATGCTTGTGGTCATATCTTTGTCATGCCGAAAAGCGATACAACTAAGCTGCTGATCACACACGCCATCGCACAAGTTAATGCTGTTGGGGAAAGTATTGCGGTCGTGGCACATGAAATGCATAATCTTGCTAAAAAGCTGCCGGAATACGATGTTGTCATGGCTTTTCGCGGCGTTGGTGAAGTTCTCGGTTCGCAACTCATAGCTGAAATCGGAGATATTTATCGTTTTCCAAAAAAGTCATCGCTTATACGATTTGCCGAACTTGAACCCGTCAACAACCAATCCGGTGATTATGGCGGCAAGCGTCCCATTTCTAAGCAAGGTTCACCACATTTGCGTAAAACTTTGTTTCAGGTGATGGACTGTCTTTTGAAACATGCCCCTGCCGATGACCCGGTTTTCCAATTTCTTGGTCGTAAACGTGCTGAGGGTAAACCGTATTGGTCGTACATGAGTGCAGGCTCTGCCAAGCTTCTGCGGATTTATTACGCCCGTGTAAAACAATTTTTAGACATCTATTACGACGAAGCATAATTTTATCATTTACATTTATTCCGCATCCCGGATATCAAAACAGTTCATTAAAATTTTTGTGCCGGGATAACAATAAAAATCATCGCTCTCATATTCCACACCGCCATATTCATACTTCATGGGCATATCTCCATGCTTTTTCACGCAAGGATGCAAAATAGACTTCCGTATCTATTTCGCCTTTTAAAATTTTACGAACATCGTCTTCCTGCTTTTCATCAATAACAAAACCTTTGATTTTTTAACAAAAGCGTTTATTTCCTCTTTAGAGCAGTCACTCAGCATAAATAAAATATCATCTGCCTCTGCGTTGTTTTCGTCATCTCGAAAAAGTTCACCGAGTGAAATATTAAATTTATAAGTGATGCGACAGTATGTATCAATTTTTGCCGCATGATTCCCGTTTTCCAAATTGCTGATAAAAGTCCGGGATACACCGACAATTTCTGAGAATTTTTCTTGAGACCATTTTCGTTTAACTCTTTTTTTGTAAATTTGGGTTCCGATCCATTGGTTCTGTTCTTTTCTGTTCATTTTTTTCATTTTGCAAACTCCCACTTATCATAAATTTAAACCAGTACTTTACAGCTTTCCGGTCTAACTAATGATAAAATAGAAAGTGCTAAAAAGCAAAAAATCCTAATAGATTTGGGGTGGGTAGAACAGGAATATTGATTTAAAAACTTCAAACATTCAATAGTATTCATCTGTGGCTACCTAAGAAATCGAATAGTCGTGGTATCCGTACATAGCATATGGTCGGATAACTGTAATACAGGGAGACCCTGGCGAAGGGAAAACAACTTTTAGATTGCAAATTGCCGCCAGATTATCAATGGGACAATCTTTGCCTGAGTGTGACAAATCAATGTTTCCACAAAATATAATTTACCAGTAGTACGGAAGATGGAATTGCGGATACGATAAAGCCACGGTGGATTGCCGCTGGCGCAGATTGTAATCGCATAGCATTTATTGACGATACAGCATCTCCGCTGACATTAAACGATGAGCGTCTTGAAACCGCAATTTGTGAGTGCAATGATGCATAAATTGACGAAAATTGCTGAACGCACTCATTGTGCTGTTATTGTCATTGGACATATGAATAAAACAATTGGTTCAAAAAGCTTATACATGAGCCTCGGTTCTATCGATATAACGGCTGTGGCACGAAGCGTATTGTTAATTGGCCGACTAAAAACCGAACCGTCCATACGTGTTATGACACAAATAAAAAACAATCTTGCTTCCGAAGCAAGGCCCGTAGCTTTTGAAATGGTGTCGAACGGCATTTTTCGTTGGATTGGTTATTATGATATAACGTCCGATGATTTGTTATCCGGCGGTAATCAAATAGATGATTCAAAATTATTACAGGCAAGAACATTACTTAAAGAAACTTTATCGAAAAATCCTATGTTATGTGCCGAAGCATACGAATTATGCAAAAAGCACGGCATCGGAAAAGAACGACAGAGTCGGCAAAACGATTTGAAAAAATAAAATCAATTAAAATGCCGGACGGTTGGTATTGGAAATTGGAGGAGGATACGATATGAATTATAATGAAACAGAAATAACAAATGAAAAAGTGCATATTCCCGCCAAACTGAAGACAAATCCTTTTGAAAAAACAGGAATACGACGGGTCTGTGCTTACTGTCGTGTATCAACCGATAATGAAGAACAGCAGTCATCTTTCAAGCTTCAAAAAGAATATTACGAAAACTCAGCAGAGCATCATTCGAATTGGGACTTGAAACACATATATGCGGGTGAGGGTATTTCAGCTACTTCATTAAAAAATCGTGATCAATTTAATCAAATGATTGCCGACTGCGAAAGTGGAATGTATGACCTGATTGTAACAAAAAGCGTATCCCGGTTTGCCCGAAATCTTGTTGACTGTGTTTCTCTGGTTCGCCGGCTAAAGAATCTCACTCCTCCTGTCGGTGTATTTTTTGAAACGGATAACCTTTATACTCTCGCTGAAAATTCCGAATTGATGCTTTCTTTACTGGCGAGTTTTGCACAGGAAGAATCCCTTAAAAAAGCGAAAGTATGAACTGGTCGCTTATACAACGGTTAAAAACCGGAAAGCTGCTTACTCCCGCTTTACTTGGATATGACCGTGATAAAG
>JGI994J12354_10005448_pt1 | contig 10947 bp, 9 predicted proteins | sample IntmicLarv3ML3BL_FD_12354 | JGI IMG/M metagenome (IMG submission 12354)
TTATCTATAAAAAATATTCTCTCCAGAGATTCGGAAGTTTTCGGAATTATCAATAAAGCCAATATTGTCACGATAAGGCTTGCCAGTGTCGGCATAAGGTCGATTTTTTCGTGTTTCAAAAACCAGTTTGAAAACAACACGAAAACCAATAGCGTCGCTATCATTGATAAAAAATATATAAAACTTTTTCTTTTGTGCATTATTTAAATCACACCTTAAAAAAATCTTTAATTTCATTTAGTCATAAGTAAATCCCATTAATAAGAATCAAGTACGATAACATTCAAATCGTAATCTTCAATTTTTATATCTTCATCTAAGATAGTGAATACAGCAAACTTATCGTCCTTAAATTTTTTACCCGTCATCTTTTCAGCTATAATATGTAACGTACTATTTTCAATAAAGATATGTTTAATTATCAACGGAGAATCAGAGTATTTCTTTAGACTTAAATAAAAGGAATCGCCCTCATAATTCGAGGGTTCTGGTTCATAGTCAACTCGAAATTCTGGATGGTTATCAATAGTTTCATTTACTATAGAAAATTCTTTTACTCTTAGAATGGATGAATCTTCATTATCAGAATTAGTAAGAAACCTAGCAAAATTTAATCTAAAATTATAATTATCTAAATCCTTTCTTTCCACTTCTATAAATATTTTTTTATTAGGTGGGTCTTCATCCGTTCTTATTAGGGGTGCTTTTTCAGTTAAATATAATATGTTACAGTCTTTTAATTTTTTCAACCCAAGAAATTCATATTCACCTAAACCCTGACTAACTTGATGTATATAGTAAACAAGAATTTTTTCATCAAAAAAAGTTTCATCATACCTACCTTCTTTAAATTCAAAATCTTTTTCCAAATCAGAAAAATTATCGATAACTCCATAACCGACATATTCAAAATCTTTTGGGGGAAAACTGGCGTTTTCATATGGTATTTCGGATACTTCAAAATCAAGTTTTTTTGTTTTTTGCACATTACCGTTCGGATTACCTGGTTCTTTGATGGTACAGGAGACTAAGAATATCAGAAGTAAAAATAAGAGTTTTTTGATATTTGACAACCCCTTTCAAATTTAAATCTGATAAAAGTTTTTAATAAGTTACAAACTTTTATCAGCACGAAAAAATTTATGTAACGGCTTATTTCATATTATAACACATGTGTTTGTCGTCTAAAAACAGGAATTATATTAGATTTGTTTTAAAATCAAATTGAACGCACAGAGTTTTTGAAAGTGTAGGAGTGAACTGTGTTCGCTAGCCTTATTGAAAATCACGATAATATCAAAAAACCATTGCAAAACTTTATTTGAAAATAATCCAAAATTTAAAAAGTTAGTAAAATTAATAGTTCTGGCGTGCTAACTAAAACTCATTAAAGCTATAATCACGACACTTGATTTGTAAGCGATTTATAAAATACAAAAAAAATAATCCTCGAAAGCATTAAGTTTTCAAGGATTACATTAATAGCAGAAGTGGGATTCGAACCCACGACCAATCGGGTATGAACCGAGTACTCTAGCCAACTGAGCTACTCTGCCGTAAAAAAAGTAAAAAGTGGGGGTAATAGGGCTCGAACCTATGACATCTTGCTTGTAAGGCAAGCGCTCTCCCAGCTGAGCTATACCCCCACGAATCACCAACAATAGGGAGTATATCACAGATAAAAAATCAAGTCAAGAAAAAAAACCGTTTTTTATAAAAAAATATGAGCAGTTAAAAAAGTGCGCGCACAGCATAGTAATTAACGCAATTTTCGGATATATCGCAAATGATATTTTCATAAAATAAAAGCATCGAAATTAAATTAAAAATAATTAATTTGATAATTTGATTTATCGATTGTTCATTTCGGCAAGCACCTGATAGTTTTTAGTTGAAGCTTATAAAAAAACAAAATATATTTTGGAAATTCAAACAGACTTAAAATAATTTACTGTTTAACCAAAAAAAGAACCTGTCAAAAACGGCGGTCACAAAAAAATATTATTAAAATATCGAGAAGTAAAATTGAAAATGTTTTGTTTGTATTAAAATGAATTGTAATTTAAAAATGAATTTAATTTTTAGAATTGATGTTCACAAAGTGTTATTTCAAAAAAGTGAGTATAAAGAATCGAAAAAAAATAAGCGCGAGACGGGATTTGAACCCGCGACCCTCGCCTTGGCAAGGCGATGCTCTACCACTGAGCCACTCACGCAAAAAGCGGGTGAAGAGAATCGAACTCTCGTCTTCAGATTGGAAGTCTGACATTCTACCATTGAACCACACCCGCATATTTATTATTTAAATCGCCGAAAGTATCGTTAATCAAGCATTTAACCCGCAACCTCTCGACCACTTTTAGAATTATACAACTAAAATTTTAAAAAGTCAATAAAATTTGGAAATTTTTTTTCACTTTTTTAAAGATATGATAAAGCGGGGGATTTGTAAATTTTAAGTTTTGATTTTACGCATTAAAAAAAATTAAAAAAGGTGAACTTACGGAAATCGCAATATATTTTACGAATATAAAAATTCGATTTCGGAGCGGTATATGGTATAATTTCTTTGACAGCATGACTAAATAGCATTTTTACGGAGAAATATTTCATTAGTACAAATTATTCAAGGTCGGTCGTAAAATTTTGTTTTACCGCTCGCCAAATAACTCGGGAGAATAAAAATATGAATTTGATTATTAACAGAAATACAAAAATAGAATCGGACATGAAAAGCGAGCCGATAAAACACGCAATAAAAAATTTGATTCGTGATATTAATAAAGCTTGTGCTCCGACGGATTTAAAAGGTTCTTCGATTTGTTTGGTTCAAAGCGATTCGGAAGAAGAGAGTTTTAAACTGACGGCTGACGCGAAAGAAAATAAAATTTATTTATTCGCGGGCGATGATTTGGGATTTGTATTCGGCATATACGAAATTTCTCGCGCTTTTTTGGGATTCGCGAGCGATGATTTGGGATTTGTATTCGGCATATACGAAATTTCTCGCGCCTTTTTGGAAATCCCCGCTTTTTGGTTTTGGCTTGATAAAAAAATAGAGGCGCGAGAAAGTTATGAAATAAAAGATGCCCATGTTTATAAATCTTCGCCTTTTGCGGTTAAATTGAGGGGCTGGTTTGTTAACGATGAAGTTTTGATTCATAAATGGAGCGTTGACGGAAATAAAGAATATCCGTGGGAAATGGTTTTTGAAGCGTTATTGCGCCTCGGAGGAAATATGATTATCCCTGGGACGGATAAAAACGGGCGTATTTATCGCGAACTTGCGTCAAATATGGGGCTTGCGATTACACATCATCACGCAGAGCCTTTGGGTGCGGAAATGTTTGCCCGTGCTTATTCGGATTTGAATGCGTCATTCGCGGAATATCCCGAAAAATTTAAATCGTTGTGGCAACAGGCGATAGAAGAACAAAGCGATAAAAAAACAGTTTTCAATTTAGGTTTTCGCGGGCAGGGCGACAGACCTTTTTGGGAAGACGACCCACGTTATCAAACGTCGGAGGAGCGCGGAAAATTAATGAGCGATTTAATTCGTATGCAATACGATATGGTTAAAAAAGAATTGCCGAATACATCTTGTTGTACAAATTTATACGGCGAAACTATGGAGCTTTATCGCGATGGATATTTGGAATTACCCGAAGATATAATAAAAATCTGGGCGGATAACGGTTTCGGGAAAATGGTCAGCCGACGCCAAGAAAATCATAATCCGAGAATCGTTGCGTTGCCGAAAGAAAGAGATAACGGTCAGCACGGAATTTATTATCATGTTTCGTTTTATGATTTGCAGGCGGCGAATCATATTACGATGTTGCCAAATTCCGCCGAATTTGTTTCGCGTGAACTTTCCGAAATTATGAATCGCGGAATGAACGATTATTGGATTATTAATTGTTCAAATGTAAAACCGCATGTGTATTTTCTTGATTTTATCGCGAATATGTGGCGCGACGGAAATATCGATATTGAATCGCACCGAAATGAATATGTTAAAACTTATTACGGAAATTCAAACGTGAATGTTATCGGAAAAATTTTAGCCGACTATTCAAAATATTCAGTCGCTTACGGTGAGCACGAAGATGAACACGCAGGCGAGCAATTTACAAATCATGTTCCGAGAATCTTGATTTCGCAATATATGATTAACGGCGATAAACCGCAAGAGGAATTGAAATGGGCGACAGACGCAAAAAATTTGGACGGACAGGTTAAATGGTTTATGGAAAAATGCAAAATCGGAATTGAAAATTATCGCGCGTATTTACAAGAATGTGACAACGCGAAAATAGAAACAATTCACGCACGGCAATTATTTGAAGATACAATAAAACTGCAAGTGCAAATTCATCATTATTGTTTTGAGGGGGCATATTTGGTTTGTCGGAGCATAATGTGTGCTCATTCGGAAGATTATAAAACCGCGTTCTTTTTGGCGGGGCAGGCACGGGAAAAATATTTGGCTGCCGTATCTGCGATGTATGCGAGAGAACACGGCTTGTGGCAGGGATTTTATGCGAATGAATGTCTGACGGACATTAAACAAACCGCGTGGGTTTTGGAAAGTTTGATTGGCTATTTGCGCAATTTGGGAGAAGGTCCGCATTTTTATAAATGGCAACAGGAATTTTTAAATTCCGAAGAAGACAGAAGAGTTATGTTAATTTTAAATATGGAAAATCATTTAGAAAATATTGAAATGTATGAATTGATGAAAATAAAGCGGGAATAATAGAGTTGTTCGGAAACTTGAACAAGCTGACGGAAACTGCGTTAAAGCATCGCGGTTTCCGTCAGTAGAAAGGTGGTTTCCGCACAGCTCTAATGAAATTTAAGTTTTGAAAAGTATAAACGGGCGACCTGTGCGGGTTGCCCGTTACTTTGTTATTTATTTGGTCAGCACACGAACTTCATAAGGTTTTAATGTGAGCGAACCCGATATGGTTTCGTCCGATACAATATCGTTGTATGTTTCTTTCAACTCCACGGAATTAGATTCTTCCGAAAAATTCATTACAAAATAATAAACGTGATTTTTATCTTGACGACTTTGAATAGAAACATTCGGGTGATTTAAAGTAACGATGTTGTCGGAAAGATTCAAATCTTTTAAGATATTATTATAAAATCGCTCCAATAAATCCCCGCCGCTGCGCGCACCGATAAAATAAGCTTGCCCGTTTCCCGTTTTGTTAACGGTGATTGCGGGAGTTTGCTTATAAAATTCGCTTTCGTAAACAGCCAATGAAGTCGCGCCGTTTAATTCAATTCGCGTGCAATAATCTTTAGCCGAAAAAATTTGCGAATCGTAACTCAATAAAACTTTATCGTTAGGATAAAGCGTATCGGTTTCCAACGGTTTAATGCCGAAAATATCTTGTAACGTTTGCGGAAAACCGCCCAAATAAACTAAATCCGATTCGTTAACATAACCCGTTAAATAGGTTGAAACTAATTTGCCGCCCGTTTCAACGAATTTTTTTAATTTGAACATTGTTTCTTCACGAATCAAATACATCATGGGCGCAATAATTATTTCGTATTTATCGGAGTCGCGGGAATCACAGAAATCATATTCGGAAGTAATTACATCCACGTGAATATCGTGATTCCAAAAATAGCGATAATGTTCTTGGAGCGTTTGCGGATAGCGTATAGATTTTTTTGAAAATCCTTGAACATCATTCAGCGCCCAATTATTTTCCCAATCATAAATAATAGCTGCTTTCGCCGTTTTTTGAGCGCCGCGAATATTTTTTATTTTGTCTAAAACAAATCCGACTTCCTTTACATCTTGAAAAACACGATTGTTTGTGTCGCCGTCGTGCCCAATCACCGCACCGTGAAATTTTTCGGAAGAACCTCGCGACTTTCGCCATTGAAAATATAAATTGCTGTCAGCACCGTGAGCAATGAATTGCATTGAAGATAACATATGCATATCGGGGCGCTTAGTTTTATTTACTTCGTGCCAGTTTACACCGCTCGGTGTTGATTCCATGATTAAAAACGGCTGTTGTTTTAAACTTCGATAAAAATCATTTATGAAACCGACTTTGCTTGCCAAATCGGCTGTTGTTTCCCAATCGTTATGCCATGCGGGATAACAATCCCAACTCAAAATATCAACGTGTTTTGAAAATTTTCCGTAGTCTAAACATTGAAAAGGAATCAAATCGTAGGTATCCGCCATAAAATTAGTTGTAACAGGCACACTCGGCGCGAATTTTCTTAATGGCGCGGATTCCGCTTCAAAAAAATCAATAGTTTGGTCGGTTACAAATCTTCGCCAATCTAAATTTAATCCGTGAATCCCCGATTCGCCGATTGGAGAGGGTGATTCAATCTGATTCCAATCGGTAATTGTATGGCTCCAAAACGATGTCCACCATGAATTATTTAACTCGTCAAGATTTTTATATTTAACTTTAAGCCATTTTCTGAAATTTTCTTGACACAATTCACAATGACATTCGCCGGAATATTCATTTGAAACATGCCACATCAAAAGCGCGGGGTGATTGGCATATCGCTCTGCCAATTTTTTATTAATCGCCAAAATTTTCTCGCGATATACGGGAGAAGAAAAACAATGATTGTGACGACCGCCGTGAAGCAATTTTTCGCGGCGTTCGTTTGTCCTAAGCACCTCGGGATATTTTTCGGATAACCAAGCAGGTCGCGCCGCGCTCGGCGTTGCCAATATGACATTCGCACCGTTTGCGTGAAGATTATCCATAATTTTATCCAACCACTCAAAATGATAATCGCCCTCCGTAGGCTCAAGAGTGCTCCAAGCAAAAATTCCGACCGAAAATGTATTTGTATTAGCTTGTTTCATCAATATTAAATCATTCGCCAAAATCTCGGGATAATTTAACCATTGGTCGGGATTATAATCGCCGCCGTGAAAAAAATAATTTTGTTGCTCATATTTATTCATTTACACTCATTCCATTCCAATACAAAATATTTGTGAAGGCAAGCATTAAATTTTTGTTTTGCTCAAAGCCGCTTCGTCAGCAATAATAATTACATCTCTGTGTAATTGTAAAATCGATGCGGGAACGTCGGGAATTACTTTGCCTTCGACAGTAGCTTTTAACGCGTCCGCTTTAGCCGTGCCGCTTGCGATAAGCAATATTTTTTTAGATTTCATAATTGTTCCGATACCCATTGTAAACGCTTTCGTGGGAACGTCAGCCGCAGAAACGAACAATCTTGAATTTGCTTCGATTGTGCTTTCCGTCAAATCTGTTACTTGAGTTATCGGAGGGAAAGAATCGGCAGGCTCGTTAAACGCGATGTGCCCGTTGTTTCCGATTCCCAAAAGTTGCAAATCGACACCGCCCAAATCTTCGATTACTTTTTCGTATCTGAAACATTCCGCTTGTGTGTCGTCCGCCATTCCGTTAGGAATATTTGTATTATTTAAATCTATATTAATGTGTTTGAAAAGTGTTTCTTTCATAAAATAAGCGTAGCTTTGGTCGTGGTCTTTCGTAAGTCCTTTGTACTCATCAAGATTTGCTGTTTTCACTTGTGAAAAATCCAAAATGCCGTCTTGATACATTTTGATTAAGTTTGCATAAGTCCCCTCGGGAGTTGAGCCCGTTGCCAATCCCAAAACGGATTTAGGATTTAAGTTAACTTGAGATGCAATAATAAATGCCGCTCTTTTGCTCATTTCTTCGTAATTTTTTACTTTGTATATCCTCACAATAAAACCTCCATATGTATAGTATTTGTGATATAATCCACACCGAATAATTTTACACCAACAAGGCTTGTAAAACAAAGGAAAATTTTTTGTTAACGGAATCAATAAAAGTTTTTTGATTAATGCTGAAATTTTTTAATAGCTTTAATTTACTTGATTAGAAAGGAATGTTATGTTCGGCAAGAAAAGAACTGTGGATTTTCACATGAATTAACGAAAAAATTTGTGAAAAAAGACGGAGTTGTTATTGATGCGATGCTTGGGACGAAGAAATATACGTTATATATTTACAGCATCATAAAAGAAAACGAGAAGATTTATGCTTTCGATGTGCAAAAAAGAAACTGTTTCGGAAAGTGAAAAAATTATTTTTAACGAAGTAGGGGAGTTGCCCGAAAAAAAAATAAAAATAATTCAGAACAAAAAACAAGACATTTTTGCGAATTTATTATCTGTTTTTAAGTCGCCGCATTATATAAGATAAATGTATGAGTAAGAAGGAGATGATAATATTATGCAAAGCAGCTTATTCAAAAACAAAAAATCAACTTTACTGATGTTACTTGCGCCAGGAATATTAATTTATTTATTTGTTGTAATTACTCCGCTTATCAGTGCATTCGGTTATAGTTTCACTGATTGGACTATCGGACCGAACAAAAATTTTATCGGAATTGAAAATTATAAAACCCTTATGGGAGATAAGGTTTTTCGGCAAGCGTTAAAACATAATTTGTTTATCGTTTTTGCCAATGTCACTGTGCAAATGGCGATAGCTTTTGTTTTGTCGGTCTTGTTTACGTCAAAGGCGACAAAATTTCAAGGTTTCCATAGGACAGTTATTTTTTTGCCTGTTGTGTTATCGGCGGTTGTCGTGGGTTACATATGGCAGATGATATACAGCAATAATTACGGAATTTTAAATGCGATTTTGCGTTTTATCGGCTTGCAATCGTGGATTAAACCGTGGCTTGATTCTCCCGATGTCGTTTTGGGTTCTGTAACCGCTCCGCTTGTGTGGCAATATTTAGGTGTTCCGCTGATTATTTTTATGTCGGCGGTGCAGGGAATCCCAAAAGATATTTATGAAGTTTGCGAGCTTGACGGCGTGACAGGCGTAAAAAAAGCGATTTACATTACGTTTCCTTTAATCGCGGATTCCATTCGTGTGGCAATTATGTTAAGTATCGCATCGAACATGCTTGTGTTCACGCATATTTATGTTTTGACGGGCGGCGGACCTGGAACAAGTTCCATGGTTTTGGCGCAATACGCTTACAACACATCTTTCACGAGTATGAAATTAGGCTACGGAAACGCCGTTTCGATTGCGATTTTCGTTGTGAGTTTCGCGATAGTATTCTTATTTAGAAAATTGACGGGAGGAAAAGAAGAATGATAAAAATATTTCGTAAGGTCGGAAACGCGATTTATAATATATTTTTGGTTTTATTTTCAATCAGTTGTATTTTTCCGTTAATTTGGATTACGTATTCGTCATTCAAAACAAAAGAGGAATTTATGGTNGATATCGTNGCGCTCCCGAATCAAATTCAATTTGCAAANTATACAAAAGCGTGGGTAGAGGGAAAATTGTATATAAATTTTGCGAGCAGTATTTTTAATTCGCTTGTNGCGGTTTTCTTTATTATAGTGCTTTCGTTTTGTATCGGATACGCGCTTGCAAGATATCGATTTAAAGGCAGAGATTTNGTTTANTCNTTNTTTTTGGTCGGAATGATGACNCCGATTTATGCGTTAATCGTACCGCTGTTTATTCAAATGCAAAATTTAAANATGAATAATAAATTTTACACGCTGTTAATTCCGTATATCGCAATTCGATTGCCGTTATCGATTTTCTTATTTGAAAGTTTTGTGAAAACGATTCCTGTTGAACTTGAAGAAGCCGCTTATATGGACGGCGCACCGCCGATAAAAACAATGTTTTCGATTATATTGCCGCTCAGTCGTCCTGTGCTTTCGACCGTTTTAATATTGGCATTTTTGGATACATGGAATGAATTTCCGTTCGCGCTTACGCTTGTGAGAGATGACAAATTCAGAACCGTTCCCGTTGCGCTTACAAATTTTCAAGGGCAATTCACAACGGATTATACAACTTTGATGGCGGCACTTGTTTTGTCGTCGTTGCCGGTAATTATCGTGTATTTGAGTTTCAGTAAAAAAATAATTCAAGGAATGACTGCCGGAGCAGTCAAAGGATAAGGAGAAAAAATTATGTTGAAAATAGAAAGATGCAAACAAAATCCCATTGTTACCCCGGGAATTTATGATTGGCGAAAAGCCGCCGTTTTTAATCCGGGAGTTATTTATGAAAACGGTATTTTTTATATGTATGAAAGAAGTGCGGGCGGGTTGCGCCCGTTTCAAACTTCAATCGGATTGTTGACTTCCACAGACGGCATTAATTTTGAATTGAAATCGGATAAACCTGTGTTTACCGCGGAGCAATTGGGTTTTCCTATGGGGAGCGTTGAAGATGCGCGAGTTGTCCGCATCGACGGGAAACTTTTAATGTGTTACGCGCTTCAACCGTATGCATTTGATTGTTGGCCGACGGGATATACGTTGCCGGATTATTTTCCGGAGCACTATAAAGAATGGGCGGAAACAAATACTGAACCGATGATAACACAATCGGGCATTGCCGTTTCTGATGATTATGTTAACTTTGAACAATTGTGTTATACAACGCCGAAAGAAATTGATGACAGAGATAATGCATTGTTCCCAGAAAAAATAAATGGGCGATATGCGATTTTACGCAGACCGATGCAATATGTCGGTGCGGAATACGGAACAGACAGCCCCGGAATGTGGATTTCATATTCTGATGATTTGATTACGTGGGATAAACCGAAATTGGTCGCGGTAGCGGAAAATTTCGAGTGGGAGGGTAAGAAAATCGGCGCGGCGGCATCACCTTTAAAAACTAAAAACGGTTGGCTCGTTTTTTATCACGGAGTTGATGCACATTCCGTTTACAGAGTCGGCGCGATGCTTTTGGATTTGAATAATCCGACAAAAGTTATCGGAAGAACGAAAAATTTTATTATGCAACCTGAAACGTATTACGAAAAACACGGACTCGTTATCCCGAATACGATTTTCCCGACAGCGGTTATCGAGCGCGATGACGAACTTATGATTTATTACGGTTGCTGTGATACAAGTAT
>JGI994J12354_10005449_pt1 | contig 10947 bp, 8 predicted proteins | sample IntmicLarv3ML3BL_FD_12354 | JGI IMG/M metagenome (IMG submission 12354)
AAATCATTTTACGGGAGTTACCTTTCACTTGCTGCTTTTTTATTAAAATTTATAAAAAAATTGTGTGATTTATTTTCTAAACCACACTAAATATTATAGAGCCAATTTTTTCAGATAGCCGATTATCGCTATCTTTTTTTTATTGCCACGCATAACACGAATTACAAAATTCATATATTCGTCATCTGTGAAGCGAATTGCAAAACTGATATTGACAATCGGCAATTTCAATTAAAATAATGCTACACACCCAAAACACGGAAAGAATCAAGTTTGTTATCTATAGCTTTTTATGTTACTATTGTCGGATATTAAGGAAGTGATTTTTGTGATTATTCTTTTGATTTTTGTGATTTTATTTTTTTATATTATATTAAAATCACCGGAATCCGGCGGAAACAAACAGACTGATATCAATTATATTTTTAAAACTTATGATTTATTTTATGCAGACCAAAAAAATAAAAAATTCTCCGAGGACGTTATAATTTCAAAAATATTAATTTCGGAAAAATATAATTTGCGCGGAAAGCCGGATTTTATTTTCAAACATAAAAAAAAACCGAACTTGCTTTTGCCCGTGGAATTAAAAAGCGGCTCAATAAAAGATGCAAAAGAACCTCACTACGGAGATATGATGCAATTGGTCGCCTATTTTCTTATAATAGAAGATTGTTTCGGCGTTGTTCCGCCCGAAGGCATGATTGCATATAAAGATAGAATTTTTGTTATAAAAAATGTGCCCGAAATCAGAAAAATGCTGCTTGATATTATTGAGGATATGGAATATATGCTTGAAACAGGCGAGGGCGATGTTAAACCGTCTTTTGTGAAATGCAGATACTGCATGTGTCGGGGAACGGTTTGTGAATTTTGCAAAACATCATGAAACATCACAGAAATGTTTACATACTAAATCAAAGTAAAATCAAGGAGAAAAATTTAATGGTTAAAAAAGATGAAAATTATGAAGCGGAAATTATAAACCTCGGTTCGGAAGGACAGGGAATCGGAAAATTGGACGGTTTAACGGTTTTCGTTGAAGGCGGTTTAATCGGCGATATTTTGAATATAAAAATTACGAGAGCGAAGAAAAAATATTGTATCGGGCGAATAAATAAAATCGTGAAAGCGTCACCAAACAGAATAAATCCCGCTTGCAAAGTTTTTTCAAAATGCGGCGGCTGTAATTTGCAAAACCTACATTACAGAGAGCAATTAATATATAAAAGGAATAAAGTCTATGATGACTTAACGAGAATCGGAAAATTGGACGTTGATGTTTTTGATACCATCGGAATGGAAAAACCTCTGCATTACAGAAATAAAGCGCAGTTTCCTGTTCAGTCGGATATAAATAATAATTTAAAAATCGGATTTTACAGAAAGCGAAGTCACGATGTTGTTGATATTAATGACTGTATTATTCAAAATAAACTCAATAAAGATATTTTGGAAATTATCAGAAAATTTATAAAAGATAACAAGATTGAAATATACGACGAAAATACTTCAAAGGGAACACTGCGCCACATCGTAACGCGTTTCGGGCATAATACGAATGAAGTTATGGTTTGCCTTGTTATAAACGCGGACACGCTGCCGCATAAAGAAAAGCTTGTAAAGTCGCTGACAGAGAAAATAAAAAATATAAAAAGTATCGTTTTGAATGTCAATAAAAAAGATAGTTCCGTTGTGTACGGAGAAAAAATCATAACGATTTACGGAAATGATTTTATTACGGATACGATTAACGAATGTAAATTTAAAATTTCGCCGCTTTCTTTTTATCAAGTAAATTCTTCGCAAACTAAAGTTTTATACGATAAAGTTATTGAATTTGCGGATTTTAAAGGCGACGAAACTGTCATAGATGCATTCTGCGGAATCGGAACAATATCTCTTTGCGTTTCAAAATATGTAAAAAAAGTTTACGGAATCGAAATGATAAAAGATGCAATAAAAAACGCCAACGACAACAAGAAAATAAATAATATAGACAATGTTGAGTTTATACTCGGAACAAGCGAAGATGTCGCGTTGAATTTGTTTAATAAAAAAATCGCGCCCGATATTTTTATCGTTGACCCGCCGCGCAAAGGTTGTGAGGAAACTTTATTACAAACGATTTTAAAAATGTTGCCCGAAAAAATAATTTATGTTTCTTGTGACCCCGCGACGTTGGCACGAGATTTGAAAATTTTATGCGACGGCGGAAATTATGAAGTTAAAAAAGTTCAACCAGTGGATTGTTTCTGCCAAACTTATCACGTCGAAACGATTTGTTTGCTGTCAAGGAAACCGCTGTAATAAAGGAGTCGGCATTTTTTGATTGGGATATAAAGCTATCTTGTCATTCACCGGAAAAACAAGATATAATCTTAAAAACTTATAAGGTATTGAGGAGGAAGTATGAAAAAGGGTAGTATGTTGATAAATTTATTGAAATTATTTGGAATGTTGATATTGGGATATTTTCTGTGGTTATTTATATTTGCTGTGTTTTCACCGAGAGAAGAAGAGATATCAGATTTACATGGAAAACTGGCAATAATTTTGGGAGCAGTGACAGGTTTGGTAATGTGGGTTGGAAGTGCAACCTTTGGACTTCGTAAATCACAGCAAATGATTGAGGCCGGAAAGAGCAATATTAAAGTGGTTCAAGAGAGAGCGGAAGGACTTTTAGACAAGGCAAATCGTGTAGTTGATAAATATATGGCGCATGAAGGCGACACACATAAAGATATTGCAAAATCGCGAGGACGGGTTCAAGAACTTCCTAAAAAAATCAAAAGCGCAACAGAGTTTAGGGTGGCAATCGAAAGTTATCCGGAATTGCAGGCAAACGAAAGTGTTATGAAATTATTGGAGCAGATTCAGAATTGCGAGAATACGGTTGCAAACTTTAAACTTGCTTACAATGAAGACGTTGCAAACTATAATGCCAAGGTTTTTACTATGCCGGGATTTTTAAGAAACATGATGAAATTCAAAGAAGCAAAATATTATGATAGTGAGGAAGATAAGGCGAATGAAATTACGGATGATATGCTGGGGATTTAGCAGAAGAATGAAGGGGGTATCCGTTAATGTTTGTCATCACAGAAAAACACACTGTGATTAGCATGATTTGTTTATGAACAGATGGATTTTATCAACTATTCATGCTATCTAAGGATAACTATTATTTTTCTTAACTCCCATGAGGTTGCATAGACATCAATTTCATAAACTCACCGCATGCTAAACCGTTGTGATGTTATCAAGAGCGGAGAAAGAGAAAATCAACGGATAAAAAAATTAATTTATAAAAAAGCGCTCAACCATTGGTTTGTTGCGATAAATTAAATTGTTATGTATAATGTAAAAAGCCATTCATAAAGCAATTTATATTTTTAGTGGCGGATAGGAAAACAAAAATATGAGTTATGATATTATAAACGGAATTATAGACGGGAAAAAATTCGCGGCGGATATTAAACAAGAAACTTTAATTGAGGTGGAAAATCTAAACAAAAAAAATATTTTTCCGACTTTGGCGGTCGTTTTGGTCGGCGATAATAACGCGTCAAAAGTTTATTTTAACAGCAGAAAAAAAACTTGTGAGCAAACAAATATTAAAACGGAAAGTTTTGAACTTTCAAAAAATTCGGAAGAAAAAGTTGTGATTGACTTAATTCATAAGTTAAATAAATATGATAACATTCACGGAATTTTACTTCAAATGCCGATGCCTAATCATATTGATTCAAATAAAATTTTGCTTGCTATCGACAGAGATAAGGACGTTGACGGATTTAATCCTTATAATGTCGGATTATTACAAGCGAATCTTGCGGATTTAAAACCTTGTACCGCAAGCGGAATTATGGAATTATTAAAACGCTCTGATATAGAAATCGAAGGAAAACATTGTGTTATCGTCGGCAGAAGCAATGTGGTCGGCAGACCTTTGGCGTCTATGTTATTGGCGGAAAACGGAACAGTTACGGTCGCACATTCCAAAACGAAAAATTTAAATGAAATAACTAAAAGCGCGGATATTTTAATTTCGGCAACGGGAAAAGCAAACTTAATCACGGCGGACATGGTTAAAGAAGGCGTTGTTGTTATCGATGTGGGAATGAATCGCGTTGACGGGAAATTATGCGGTGATGTTGATTTTTTAAATGTGAAGGAAAAAGCAAGTTTTATTACTCCCGTGCCAGGCGGAGTCGGTCCGATGACAACTGCGATGCTGATGAGAAACTGCGTGATTGCGTGTAAAAAACAAAATAATTTACTATAGAAAACGAAAAAAATTTTTTGGGGTCGCTCACTTTTAAAGTGAGTGGGGATTTCACATAAATTTATTTTAGAAATACAAGATGGAAATTAAAGTTGTGGGGTCGCGCGAACGTTTTTTACGAAAGGGCTCGTGACAGCATTATTAGGGAGGAATATTTTTTGGATATAGCTTTTATATCTCTGGGTTGCGATAAAAATTTAGTTGACAGCGAAATAATGTTAGGTCTTGTGGACGAAAAAGGCTACAAGATTTCGGACGACGAGGCGAATGCTGATGTTGTTGTCATAAACACTTGCGGATTTATTTTAGACGCCACTTCCGAGGGAATAGAAAATATTTTGGAGGTCGTGGAGAACAAAAAAAACGGCTCGGTGAAAAAAATTATTGTAACGGGTTGCATGGTTCAGCGTTACGAAAAAGAAATTTTAAATGAAATTCCCGAAGTCGATGCGATTATCGGAACGACGGAATTTTACAGAATAGGCGAAGTTATCGAAAGTATTTTTGAGAATGAAGAAAAAGTTATTATCATATCGGACAAAAATAAAACGCTTGATGAAAACTATCATTACAAGCGTGTTTTAACGACGCCGTCGCATTTTGCCTATTTAAAAATTGCGGAGGGCTGCGATAATCATTGTACATATTGTACGATTCCGAGCATAAGAGGAAAATTCCGCTCGCGAAGTATGGAAAGCTTGATTAACGAAACAAAAATGCTTGCGGAGCAGGGAATCAAAGAAATAATTCTGGTCGCACAAGACACTTTGTTTTACGGAAACGATTTATACGGCGAGCCGAAAATTCATATTCTGATTCAAGAGATTTCAAAAATTTTCGGAATAGAATGGATAAGGCTTTTATATTGTTATCCCGAAAGAATCACGGACGATATAATCAACGAAATTAAAAATAACGAAAAAGTTTTAAAATATATAGATATGCCGATTCAGCATTGCGAGGATTCCATATTAAAGAAAATGGCGCGAAGAACTTCAAAGGCGGATTTGCTTGAAGTCATTAATAAATTGCGCAAAGAAATCGACGGAATCGTTTTGCGTACGACTTTGATTACGGGATTTCCAAACGAAACAGAGGAAGATTTTTCAAATATGTTAGATTTTGTTAAGGAAGTTCGTTTTGAAAGAATCGGCGCGTTTGCATATTCTCCCGAGGACGGAACTCCCGCCGCAAATTTTCCTAATCAAATCGATGCTGACATTAAAGAACGCCGCAAAGAAATTTTGTTGGAAACTCAAAATATTATTTCATATGAAATAAATCAAAAATTAATCGGAAAAACTTTAAAAGTAATTGTTGACGGATATATCACAGATGACGATGTATATTGTGGAAGAAGCTACAGAGATTGCTACGAAGTTGACGGAATGATATTTTTTAAATCCGTAAGCGATATTCCGTTGGGCGAAATTTTAGAAGTAAAAATAACAGAGGGTTCGGACTACGACCTAATAGGAGAGGTTATTCATGAATTTAGCTAATAAAATTACACTCGCAAGAATTGTTTTGATACCCGTTTTTTTAATTGTATTGTTAATGCCGAATGTTTTCGGTGATAAAAATTATGTTATCGCTACAATCATTTTTATAATCGCATCATTAACGGACGCTCTCGACGGGTACATCGCGCGAAGTCGAAACTTGGTAACGGATTTCGGAAAATTTGTAGACCCTTTGGCGGATAAATTATTGGTGACATCGGCTCTGATTTGTCTTGTTTTCACCCACGGTTTAGACCCAGTTTCCGTAATAATAATTTTAAGCCGAGAATTTATTATTACAGGATTCCGAACTGTTGCCGTAACAAAAAACATTGTTATCGCGGCGAGCATTTGGGGTAAAATTAAGACTAACATTCAAGTAATCATGGTAATTTATTTCTTATTAAGAATACAAGATATAAACGCAACAACAAAAATCATCGGGCAGGCGATTGTAATAGTTACGGTTGTCGCAACAATTTTTTCCGCCGTTGATTATATGTATAAAAATAAAGAAGTGATAAGCGATATGTAATCAGACCTGTTAGGTAATGTTTTTTTAAAATTGCGCCGAATAATTAACTGAATTAATCAAATTGAATTAATCAAATCAATTTATAATTATCTAAAGAATTTTTTATATTTTGTCGTATATTTTAAAACAAGGCAGATAAATTATTTGGCGGAAAATTTCAAGCATCGCCGAAGAGCCTTGGAGAGTGAATCACTTTAGTTGATTTAACTCGTATTTTATGTTAATATTAATACAATCAAATCTAGAATGGAGGCAATATTATGTTTTGTCCAAATTGTAACAGCGAACTTGCAGATGGTTCTACATCTTGCCCTTACTGCGGAGCAGGTTCAAATAATTCTCAACAGCAACAGCAACAGCAACAACAATACGGCGGCGGTGGCGGCTACTATGAGGGAAAAAGCAAAACAACGGCATTGTTATTATGTATTTTCCTTGGGGGATTAGGCGCGCATCGTTTTTATGTGGGAAAAACAGGTTCTGCTATAGTATGGTTATTGACGGCGGGATTATTCGGAATTGGCTCTATATATGACCTTATAATGATTATCACAGATAAGTTTTATGACAACGACGGTCAACCTTTAGTTTAAGTTTGTACCTCCCCTCTTTTAATATTTAAGAGGGGATTTTTTTCTTCAAAAGTTAAATTTCAAAATTATTTTGAAAATATTTTTTATTTTCGCGATGGCTCACTTAATAACTATATGCTTATACATAGATATAAAAATTCGATTAAGAGAAAAAACATTATTTGCGTAATGCTGAATTTATGATAAACTAAGGCTATAGAACAGAAGTCAAGACAGCATTACATTTTCTTTGAAAATATAATGCTTATTTGGTGGGGGATTTCTGTCTTGAGTTAAAAATATAGAAAATATTTATCCCGAGGCATAAAATTCTTCGAGATATAATTATATACATGGCTCAAAAAAAGGCTTGCGGATTAGCGCACGCCCTAACATAAGAGTTCTGGGAAAAATGGTGGTGTATTAATTGTCAAATGATAAAAATAACGATAAAAGAGTCAAAAGATTAAAAGCAGAAAACAAAGACGACAAAGGCAGTTATTTTGTTAAAGATTTATCGATGAAGTTTGAAAGAGAAAACAATGACCTTTTTCGAGAAGATGACGGCGTTTTAAAAGACCTCACTTGTATTTTTACAATAGTTATCGCGTCGCTTGTTTTGGTGACATGCATAAGTTCTTCTCAAGGTGCTGTCGGGCTTTCATTAAAAAATTCATTAACTTATCTGTTAGGGAGTTTTGCTTTTCTTTTTCCTTTGATTGTTATGATTTTTTGTTTTTATATGCTCTTGGCAAAAAAATCTTTTAAAGATGTGCGAGCTTATATTATTTATACCGCACTCGGCTATATTTCATTCCTGTCGCTGTTGCACGGAATAAATATGACTTTCGGCGAGAACAAAAATATAAATAATTCGGAAATTTACAATAAAACTTTTAGCGAAATTATGTCTATGGGAATGACAAAAGAACTGACCGCGGAAGAGTATGAAAAATATATAACGGAAAATAAAAACGCTAACGTTATAAGAATCGGAGAAGAAAGCACGACAACGAGCTCAACCGTAAATCCGAAACAATATATTATGATTGACGGCGTTATGATGACAGACGAAAATTTCGATGAACTGGCGGAAAAATATGGTTTAACGCGCTCGACAAACGAATTTAATTCGCATCTTATCGAACAAGACGAATCGGCGGAAATGCCCGATGTTAAATACTATGTTGAGGTTAACCCTTTTGCGGGGCTGTTGGGCGTTTTTGTGGGAAGTGTTTTCATGTCCATTTTGGGCAAAGGGTGGACGATTTTTTTATCGTTCTTTTTGATGTTGCTGTTTTCCGTTTCACTGGTCGGTTGGAGAACTTTCAAAAAAGTTTTTGTCGCTGTCGTCGTCGTACAACGCAGAGTGAGAAAAAATATTGAGGACGCACTCCCACATGAAGAACAAGATGAAGAGGACGAAGAAGAGGAACAAGGTTTTTTTGAAAAATTGAAAAACAGTAAGTTGTTGAGTTTTATTATTGATTATTTAAATGATGATGACGACGATTATAATGTTCAAACTGCTTCGGGCACTATCGAAGAAGAATACGCTTTTTTGGAAGATGAAAATCCGAAAGATTACAGCGAGATTGAACAATACATATATCATGAAGAAGTCCGACAACACGAAAAACAAAGACAGCCGATTAAAGGCATCGAAAGGTTTATGTCGCAGACGATTAGCGATGTTACGGCTTCTGATATTTCAATCGAAGAAGAAAGTTTTGACAGCTATGAAGATGAACTGGATTATTATACTAATTTAATTCACATTCCGAGCGCGAGAAACAGATTTGCGGAAGAGGGAAGTTTTAGTATCCCTATAAACACAGAACAGAGAGAGCAAACAGAACGGACGGAAATTCCGCGACCTGATATTTCCGATGATGAAAATTCCGACTCCTTTGATTCCTTTGATTCCTTTGATTCCGGTATTAATACCGAAATAGATATTTTGGATATACCGAAAACAAGAAAAATCGAAAGCGTACCGAAAATCAAAGAATATCGCTTTCCGAGCCTTTTATTTTTAAATAAAAATCCTGCGACTTTCAGCAAAAATTATCGCCTGCAAGCCGAGGAAACAAAAGCAAATTTGCAAAAGATTTTTGAAGAATACAAAGTTGACGCAAAAGTTATAAAATATTTCAGAGGTCCGACTGTTACAAGATATGAAATATCTCCCGGGCAAGGCGTAAAGGTCAGTAAAATTTCCGGTCTAGCCGATGAAATCGCATTGAAACTCGCATCTCACGGAATAAGAATCGAAGCGCCGATACCCGGAAAAGCGGCAGTCGGAATCGAAATTCCGAATAAAGAACCGCAACCCGTTTTTCTGCGCGAAGTTATCGGCAGTAAAGAATTTAAAGAGCACCCGTCAAAAGTTGCTTTTGCGGTCGGAAAAGATATCGAGGGCAACGTTATCGTTTCGGATATAAAGGAAATGCCTCATTTGCTTATTGCAGGCGCGACGGGTTCGGGTAAAAGTGTCTGCGTGAACACGATTATCACGAGCATTATTTACAGAGCGACGCCTAAAGAAGTAAAATTGATTATGATAGACCCAAAAGTTGTTGAGTTAAGCGTATATAACGGGATTCCGCATTTGATGATTCCCGTTGTGACTGACCCGAAAAAAGCGGCAGGCGCGCTCCTTTGGGCTGTAAATAAAATGAACGAACGCTATAAATTATTTTCCGAGCACAGCGTAAGAAATATCGAAGGCTATAATGAATCTCTTAAAGAACACGGCGACGAAGAATTATTGCCGCAAATTATAATAATTATCGATGAGCTTGCGGATTTGATGCAAACGTCATCTTCGGAAGTCGAAGAAAGTATTCAAAGGCTTTCGCAAATGGCGAGAGCGGCGGGAATTTATTTGATTATCGCAACACAAAGACCGTCCGTTGATGTTTTGACGGGCGTTATTAAAGCAAATATCCCGTCACGGCTTGCATTCGCGGTTTCGTCGGGTACGGATTCAAGGACGATTTTAGATACTGTCGGCGCGGAAAAACTTTTGGGGCGCGGCGATATGCTTTTCTATCCGAACAATAAACCTAAACCGATAAGGGTGCAGGGTGCTTTTATTACCGATAAGGAAGTCGAAAAAATCGTTGAGTTTGTTAAGGCGTACAGTGATGTTACTTACACCAACGAAATGATAGAAGAAATAACTTCCGTTACATCGGATAAAAAATCGAAAGACAGCGCGGACGACGACAATATCGATGAATTATATAACGAATCGGTGAAGTTTGTTGTGGAAAAAGGCAAAGCGTCCGCATCATCACTACAAAGACAATTCAGAATCGGATATAACAGAGCGTCCAGAATAATGGACGAACTCGAAACAACGGGCGTTGTCGGCGGAGAGCAGGGAAGTCGCGCGCGCGATATTTTAATTAAACCGAGCGAAATAGAAAACTTTTTAAAATAATCTACTTTAAGTAAAGCCGTGTAATGTTTCATTTTTGTTGTTAAAACGAAAGTAGACCTATTCGGAAACTTGAACAAGCTGACGGAAACGCGTTAATCCATCGCGATTTCCGCCAGCAAAAAGGCGGTTTCCGAACAGCTTTATTGAAAATTTTCGCGGCTTTATTTTATAAATTATGATTGAAATCAGAGAGATAATGAAATGAAAAATAAAAAGGTATTAAAGACATTTATTATATACTCGCAAAATTTCGGAATGTATTTTGAAACAGAATATCCTTTTGATTTAGAAAAAATTTGAAAGATTGCAGTTAACATTGTGTTGTTATTTCCGTATTTCGGTTTGATTGAAAAAGTTAAATTCGGGCGGTATGATAATCCACAGTGATTTCATATGATAACTTTATATTGTTTAAAAATGCAAACGAAAAAACCCTCGTTTTTCGTTTGCGGATAACGATAACAGAGGGCATAACGATGCATATTATACGGATAAATTGGGATTGTAAAATGAAGTGTGTAAATTAGAAAACAAATTCTAATAACACACTTTATTTTTATATGTAAGGTGTGCTACAGTCAAAGAAAGGAAAATAAGAGGAT
>JGI994J12354_10005450_pt1 | contig 10946 bp, 10 predicted proteins | sample IntmicLarv3ML3BL_FD_12354 | JGI IMG/M metagenome (IMG submission 12354)
CTGTTCCTATGTATCCGCCTTCTGTTGCTGTTTGATAGGCACTTTTGCCGTCTACACCTTTTATCCCTTGTGTCCCTTGTATACCCTGAGCACCTTGTACACCTTGTACGCCCTGTGGGCCTATAGGACCTTGTAGCTGACCAAGACTTTCCCAGTTATTAGTTAGTTCACTCCAAATATAAATACATTTATTAGTGGCCACTTGATAGGCATACTCATTTCCTATTGGGATAGCGCTCTTAAGCTCGCCTAGGGTAGTAAACACATCTTGTATAACAAAGCTTTTTCCGTCTGCACCGTTGTTACCTCGTGCTCCTTGTGGCCCTATTGGCCCTTGTACGCCTTGTGACCCTTGTATACCCTGTTCACCCTGTGGTCCTTGCACTCCTGGCACGCCTTGGGGACCACGGATATTAACGCTTTGCGGTGCAATTGCACTGTCTTGAACCATAAAGCTCATTACACCGTAGTCATCTATACTTGGCACAATTGTTCTGCCTATGTCCCCTTTATCACCTTTTGCACCTTTTAGCCCGCCAAGCTCATCCAAAGTAAAATCCTCGTACTTAAAAGGCTCGCCTTTGTCACCTTTTACCCCTTCGACTACTGTATTTACACCGTCGTCTGTAATTATACCATTTGTGAATTTAAGCCTGCTCCGTTGCGGTAAAACAGTTCCGTTTTTATCCAAAATAACATGCCCGCTTGAAGCTGTTGCCTCCCACTCTTCACCGTCCAAAGTAATTTCGATTTGACCGTCAACATTAATACGGATCCCTTTAATATCGCCTTGCAGTGCAACTAAGTCGTCAATAATTGCGTTAATTGCAGACTTTATTTCACCTGTGGCATTTGCATCAAAGGCCGCTTTAAGCATAGTTGCGCTCATTCCAGCCATACCTGGGTTATCAGGCAGACTCGATACAGGATTTTGATAGTTCTCTATTTTGTAGTTACTAAGTTCCATACCCCTATCCCCCTACTTTGTTTTAAAATATATTCTGTTGTCATAAGGGTTAACATAAGCATCTATAAGCCCTTTGCCATTGTTGTACAAAGATACTGCCTTAGCAAGACTTACCACACCATAATCACCTAAATTTACACCTTGGGAATTATATATCTGGGCGAACCCGTCAGCGTTTTTTATAGCTGTTTTCGAGGTAGAGCCTGTTGCACTTTTTGAGGCTGACGACGAAGAACCACTCGTTGTAGATGCAGCGCTTTTAGCCGCCGCCGCTAAGTTTTTATTTATTGTAGACTGTATACTGTCTTGCTCCAGCTGTCTTTTGTTGTTGATATAGGCAATATATGTATCAATATCATTTTGCTCGATACCTAAAATATCTGCCGCATTTTCGACTGCAAACCCGCTGTTAATAAGACCTAATACTCTGTCGTACTCTGCTTTTTCTACACCTGTTTCATATTTCATCTGATCTAACGCATAACTATTTTGGTACCTTTGGTCTGCTATCATATCCCTTTCAAGCTGATAGTTGTAATTGATATAATTTTGCATAATACCCTGATATGCCGAAAGTGCCGCTTGGCTGTTGGCAAGTACTTGCCTTGCCATTTCAAGGTTCCCGCTATGTTGTAGCTCGATTATAGAGTTGTCTATATCCCTTATAGCCTGTGCTAAGGCCTGATTAATATCTGTCAGGTTGTTTTGATAAGTATTTTGCAAAGAAAGCTGCGCGGTCTCTGTAGCACCGCCTGTTATTCCCTGTGCGCTTAATAATTCAGGCATAGCATGTTGCTCTCGCAGATAGTTTACATATGCTTGTTTTGCATTGTCCTCATAGGCTCTGTTTACGTCACCTTTTTGGTTTTCTAAACGTCTTTCGCCTTCTACCATTGCGCTTTGGTTCATATCAATTATTCTTTGCTCGTAGTTATCGTACTGACCTTGAACATATTTAAGCATATCCTGATAAGGGTTATTGCTCCCCCCTGCATAATTACTTCCTCCACCAATCCCAACACCATAAGCACCTTCAGGGTCATCTAAACCATACATACTACGCATTTCGTTCTCGTAATATAGTGCGTTATCATAATTGTGCCCTGTTTGGCTATCTTTAGAATATATATCTTCTATGAACCCTGTTTGCCTGTCAGTTCTTCCGTCTGCATCAACGTTATAGTTGAAGGATGTTCCGTTTTTCTTTTGCGTACCGCTACTTAGGTATGTTACCGAGCTTGAAAGCCCCACATCCTCTTTGTCTGCCAACTTTGCCGCATCTTTGTAGTTTGTGGCATTTGAGAAGGTTGTTGTTCCGTCGTTCCATGTAAAAGCACTTTCGCGGTTTGCGTAACCATTCCCCGCTCCGTAGCCTGCTCCGTCACCTGTGGACGAAGTATTAACAGTACCGTTATCCGTGTACTTGTAGTTGTAGTTGCTACCGGGAGTCGACGTTGTTGTTGTACTGCCTGTTGTAGAAACTACCGTACCGCCGTTTGCGATACGGCTTTCATATGCCTGTAACTTTTCTTTTGTCTCTTTACTTACTGCCAATTAAGAACCCTCCTTTTTTGTACAGCTATTTCTTCGCATAACCGCCCAAAACAAAACTTTTTGTAATCTGCAAAATACCAAAACCCTCGTCTTTTTCAGCATTACGTATAATAAGCTGTAACCGTTTATATTTTTTTACTTTTTTCCTTAAATACACATCCTGAGGACTTTCGTTTGTGTTAAACGTAAACCTTTCAAAATCCATGTTATCCCAGTTGAAAATGTCCATTAGATGATGTTTTACAAAGTTCTCCACGTCACCGTCTTTTTTATAATACACAGTACAGCTACTTCTTACATAGGGCTTAATCGTAACGGAACACCCTCGCTTACTCATGGTTTTATAGAGAAACCCTTTGCTGTCATCGTCATTTTTTGTGCTCCATGCAGCAACTACAGCCTCATCATCATCGTTAAAGCGCGAGTTGGATATAATGTCTGTATTCATTTTACAGACCTTCCCTTCCTCCGTACCAAAAAACAGCTCTCCGCCTCTTGAGAAAAAACATATCGCAGGAAAATTGTCCCAATGATAGCATTCATAAATATAGTCCCCTGTTGTATCTGTCTGGTTATGACGGTAAGCCTTATTTCTGCTGTCAAGAACGTAACACCTTCCGTTTATAGCAATAAGATAATATCCGTTCCATTCTGTAGCCACTGCATTTTCAAGGGACTCTTCCTTAGTCAATATAGGGTCTATAAAATAGCTTCTGTTTTTTATAGTTCGCTCCAGGGAAATTGTATTACTGTATATAGCCATAACCCCACGCCTGCTTAGAAATAGAGGCTCGTCTAAAAGGGTATCAAAACTTGTAGCGCTTACTGCACCAACACCTGCTATCCCCTGCTCAATATAGTAATTAACTGTAGCATTACTTCCACGCTCTCCCCAAAGCTGAAAAATTGTACTGTCTTGCTGGTTGTCATCTTTTATTATAAGTAAGTGCCTGCCAAGCCTTGAAAAACCCATAACACGGTTTTCTTCGCTCCCTGCCACTACATAATATGTATCGGGAAAATAACTAGGTTTACCTGAAAAGCTGTGCCAGATTTTCCCGTTATGCTCTTTGTTACCGCTTAAAAACATTTTGTCGCTTTTGTTAAGACCGTACACTGCCCCTATAGTACAGTTTGTAATTCTGTCTTTGTAACCTTCTGTGTCCTTGGAAAATGTTATGAAAATATTATCTTGCCCTGCAATAATTCTTTCATAAACCCTATGAAAATTAACTGTACCCTTTGCCAAATCCACACTATATTCTGCTGTAGTCAGGGTTGTTTTTGTACCGCTTGTGTTTAGCACTTCAACTTTATCCACACTTTCTATGTCTGTAGCCGAAAGCTGATATATTAGGTCGCTTCTCGTACCTATAAAACTTTGCATACGCTTTTTGCTAAGCAAATTTACAGGTTCAATTAGTTCACCGCCCCCGCTGGGGTCACAGGCTGCAAGAACATTTGGTACATAAGCATCTTGCGTAACATCTTTTATTTCCTCACCGTCAAATACTAAAATGTCTCCTCCTGTAAGTATGTACAGCCCGCCTTTTACACCGTCGTACATGAAAAATGCAGTACTTCTTCCGTCGTTAACGTTTTCCTTTTTAATGACTAACTCTCCACTTTCGTATGTGTAGATATTACCTCCACCATGGATAACCATATGTTTTTCTTCCTCTAGCTCTACAAAAAAAATACCGTTTATCCTTCCTGTACACTGGGCTATTGTCCGCCAACCAAGCCTTTTTTCAGGCATACCGCCTGTATCGCTTATTAGGTTTGGTGCATAAGGACTTCGGCTATCTTGTACCAATGACGGGTCAACACTAAAATCCACACCGCGAAAATATTTGTACACTGTTGTATTTGTCCCTGATGCAGTGCGTTTTATCACGTTTGCGAAACTCATATTATAAAACACCGCCTAAAACAACTTTTTTTAATGCCCCTATATCTTCTTTCACACTCTTTGCTGCTCTTTTATTCATCATAGCCACACGCCCCCTGTTACTTCTGCATAAGGGTACCTGTTTTTTCTGGATACAATCGCATCTAAAATACCGTTGTACCTGTCCATGTACGCACTGTATAGCTCAGGCTCGTCATTTATGCAAAGTCCTGCACATATACCGTAAACCATTGCCTCCGCGCCTTCTTTTGTTATGTCCAAATTGGTGCTTAGTGGTGTTTTGTCAGTAATTTTTAGGGGATATGCGTTATACTTTAGGTCATACTCCCCGTCTTTACATATTAAAAAACCGTCACCTGTATTTGTGTAGCGTATTCTTGCGTTACCCACAGCTAGTGCTAATGGCTCATAACAATTGGCAGGTAGTTCAAGTCGTCCATGCTCTGCTTTAAGCAAAACATGCTTTATTATTGGCGAGGCAAAAACAGCTACTTCCCTTTGAACGCTGTCTGCACACTCGTATATCTTTTGCATATAATCGCTTAAATCCACTTCGTCCATGGCAACAGCTACTTTATTGAAAATATCTTTTAGTGTCATTTTCCCCAACCTTTCATACCTCTTTTTTATTGTAGGCTTGCCTTTTGTTGCCACCAAAGAAACCTTACCCCAAGTCCACCTTCCCTGTTCCTTTGGTATATCCCACCCTAAATGCCTATTCTTTCAGACACTATCCCGCCTACAGTTTATTTTTTAAATCTCATCGGGTTCCATGTTATAGGCTTTCCCAACGTCTTGCCCAGAAACCCTTTTTTTGTTTCTTTTCGGTTGCTTTCCTTACACCGAAACCTCTCACCAACTCTTTGATTCTATCGCCTCTCGGCTAAGCTCTTTCATCAACTCTCTGACTATAGCCTTTCAACTAAACTCTCTCATCAACTCTTTGACTATCGCCTCACAACTACGCCACCTCAGCAACTCTTTGACTATCGCCTCACAACTACGCCACCTCAGCAACTCTTTGACCATAGCCTCACAACTAAGCCCCCTCATTAACTCCCTGACTCTATTGCCTCTAGACTACTCCCTTTCATCAACTCTTTGACTATCATCTCTCGACTAAGCACTCTCAGCAACTCTTTGACTACCCCACAAAATTCTTCCACCCAATATTATGGAAGCTCAATTACCTGCGCTTTAACCTGTGCCGCGCCTTTAATAACAAGTTTCCCTTTGTTCTCACCCTGAGCATTAACAAACAACCCACTCTCAACAACAAGCCCACTAACTGATGAACCTGCCACCTTAAAACTAAGGTCTTTTGCTCCCTGTAAAGCATTGCCTTTAAGTATTGTACATGTTGTTTCTCCTGCGGAATTGTCCAACAAAATAAGTATTTTTCTGTCATCCTTTTTTGTATAGTCAATTAAAGTCCCACTTGTTGAAAGCGCTTTACTAGCTTCAACTGTACTTGCTGTATTAATTTTTAATTTAGTATTAGTTATTTCTACCATTTAATTTTCCCCCTTAATATTTAATTGTGTGCTTTAATGCAGTAGCTTTCTTTTGGACGTACCATTTTACCGCCGTATGTGCAAAGCCCTTTAACTGCATCGCTGAATAATTCGTCAGGTCTGTAGGCCTCAACTTGGTCGATACCTGTTGCAAAAGCGTAAGCTTTACTTGTTTTGATAACCATATGGTCATCTGTACCGTCGTTAAAAATATTGTTTGTCATTTTAATTTGTGCGTTGTTGTAGCAACCGATAATTCCGTTTGCCATAAGCTTATCGTTATCTGTTTTTGTTTCGATAAGATAGTCCTTAAAAAGGTTGTAGAACCAAGGTGTAATGTAAATTGTAACCTTGTCGTTAAACTTAACACCGTCATTCCAAAGTGTAGTAAAAGCTGCATCAACTGCTGCTTTTGCTTGTACCTTTGTAGTAACTGCAAGGCTTTGAGTAGTTGTGCCACAGTTTATTGCCATGTCCTCGGCACAAAAAGCGTCTGCCTCTTCTGCAACAGCTCTTGTAGCCTCTTCCATAAGCGCCTCCATAAGTCCGTCTACGCTTTGGCTTTTGTCAACATCATCTACTTGGAAATTAAAATATTTAGCCTCTGTGATTTCAAGGTACACGCTAGTGTCCGCCACTGTTTCTGGCCCGCCTATTTTTTCACCTGTGTAGTCTCCTACTGTTGGCTTGCCAACACCAAGTACTTTAACCTTTTGACCGTTTTTAACCTCGCCTTCGAACTTAAAATCACAGTCGTCTTTAAATACTAAATGTTTAGAAAGTCCGTGCTGAATTTGTGTGCTCCATACAATTCTTTTGAAATTTGAATATCCCATATTATCTCTCCTTAAATTTTCTTTTTAGTTTTGTTAATTGCTTTACTGTTTTCATTTCTCGCTGACTTAACTGCTTTCAATTCCCCGCAGACTAACTGCTCTTTCTCCGATTCATTCTTTCAATTCCTCACAGACTAACTGCTCTTCCACTGAGTCATGCTCTTCATAACATCCTCAAGTATGCCTGCGTCTGCAAGGTCTTTTTGCGTAAGCTTGTCCACTTCCTCTGGACTGTAAAAACTTTTTGGCTCTACCGTTTTATTGTTTATTTTCCCTATTGCAGGTGGCGGGTTCAAAAGGGACATTTCAATCCTCTTCCTGTCAGCGTTTACTATTTTAAACGCCGCTTGAGGGTTAACCCCTAAAGTTCTTAGGGTAATATAGCTAAACCCAAGATTTTTTGGTTCTTCTTCAATTCCCATTTCCAAAAGAGCTCTTTTTTCAGCCTCCATGTCTAGACCTGCACTCTCAAGTATTCCACCAATAGGCGCTCCATTCACTGGCGCTCCATTCGCTGGCGCAACTCCTGCTCCCTCTTGTTCCAGAAACATCTTCATATCCATTGCATTTTTTGCCATTACTTCTCCTCCTTTCTGTCTTTATATCCATAATCCTTGCACTTCGGGTTTGGGCACTTAAAAATCAATTCCTCACCATTCCTTTGAGCAAACATTTCTGTTGCACATTCTTTGCAAATCATTTTTGGCTACCCCCTAGCTTTCATTTTTTCCATTGCTTCTAAAAGCATCCCTTTTCTCGCTGTAAGCTCATCTGTAATTTCTTTATTCTCATCAACTGCTGGCTCACCTACTTCTGTATTATTTTCCACACGTTTTCGCTTTTCTAAAATTTCCCGTAACCTGTTTTTCGGTATAGAACCACTTTCAGGCAATGCCTCAACAAATTCTTCAAAGGTTATCTCTCCGTTTTTCAGAAAACTTTCAAGGCTTTCTTCTGTTGCATAAAGGTTGTACGGGCTATTTTTAATTACATCAACATGGATATTAATCTTCATTTTCTCAAGAGCGTCAACGGAAACTCTTTCCTTTTTTCCTTCAAAATCAGCAGTAATCCCCTTTGGATTGTAGGCAAGTAACATGTCTATAAACATTCTCGCTAAATCCTCAACTAACTGCATAAACCTGCCTATCTGGTCATTAAGTGGTAGCTGAGCCTGGTCACGCACTGCAATAATTGCTGCCCCACTAGCCTGAGTTGGGTCAACATTTCCAATAGAGCTATCTCCCGCTCCTGAAAGTTCTCTGCTAAGCTGTAAAAGCTCGTCGCTTAGGTTTTTTGCGTCGGAACTAATATTCGCTGGTCTAAGATAAGTCACAATTTGGTCAATAGACTGGGCATTAGCGTTATTTACAGCTATTTTCCCGCCGATTAAATCCAAGTCCTCAGGGTTATTTATAAGGTTCGCTGCATAAGCTAGCATAGGAAACGCTGTTTGTTTAACTGCAATAGACCGCCTTGCAATTGTTTTGTTAATCTCAATTTGGTTCGGAATAAGAAATTCCACTTCCGACAAGCCTCTGGCACTACCTTTTTTCTCGTCCCAAAGAAAATTAACAATAGGATAACTTTTAAGCCCACCGCCAAGAACACTTCCTGCACTGCTCCTTAACACTGTATCAGGCTGATAGATCAGGTTCTTCACACTTCTTGAAATATGGACAAACCCTTCATCATCTTTCTCCATGTATAAAAGGCTTACACACTTGCCATGAGTGTTAACTTCCGCCTTCTCGCCTATTTGGGTAAACATATCCGTATCACTTGTTATAAGTTCAATATCGGCTTTTAATATACCGTTTTCTTCAGCTTCTTTTATTATGTCCTCAACAAAACGTCGCTCTCTCAAAATAATAAACTTCTGCTCCTGCAAATCACTGTTTTGCTCGTCAGACAAAAAAACATTTACATTGTCCAAAACTTGTGGCTCTGTTATGTCCCCACCACTTCCAAAAAAAATGTAACTGTCTCCCTGTATTGCTGCATCCTTTATTATTTTACGACAAATGCTGTCAAGCTTTCCGTTCTCCCAGCTCCTTCTAAAATAGCTACCAAGCATTTCCGAAACCTTGTTTTCCTGCTCGTTACTTCCGTCAGATGCAGTAAATACCGCCATCATGTTGTTTTGAGCAACACTTGTAACCTTGTACTTTATAAGCCCTTTTATAAAGTTAAGACTGGGTAAATCCTCACCACCTGTTTTTATTCCGTACCACTGCTCACCATTGTAGAAACGGTGACACCTGTTCATCCGCTCAGGCAATGCCATACGGTTAATGTAACTTAAACATTTCTCGTATCTCTGCCAAATTTCTGTCACTTCAAGATTTTTCAATTGAAAAGTCCCCCTTTTTCCTTCTAACAAATTATTTATCTTCCTATCAATAAAGCTACCCTATTCCACACCTAAACAAATTACCCTATTTCTAAACTTGCTTATTATCCAATAGTCCTAATTTTTTCTAAGCCACTCAATCCCCTAAATAACTTCTCTCCAGATACCCTTATTCTTGAACACTTTCCTCTAAGCAACTCAACCAACTTCCTTAAACCCTTCTATATCCCTTAATCTCTTCAACATTTTCAATCCCTTAACCAACTTTTCTCTAATCTTGTCTGACCTTCTCAACCGCTAAATCAACTTTCACTAGCTCTTCTAACTTCTGGAACTACTTCCCCTGGCTCTTCTATCTCCTGCAACCACTTTCCCCTAATCTCTTCCAACCTTCTCAACCGCTAAATCAACTTTCCAAAATCCTTCTAACTCTCTCAATCAGCTTCCCTCTAAACGCCTTGCGGTCTAATCTCCTTACCAATAACTTTATTTTATTGCTTTATAAAAATACTAACCTTAAAACCTTTTTTCTCTATTTTCTAAAACTCAAATTCTTCAACTAATCTACCTACAGCCTAAAATCATTTCTTCCCCTGGCTCTTCTATCTCCTGCAACCACTTTTCTCTAATCTCTTCCAACATTCTCAATCTCTAAATCAACTTTTCTCTAATCTCTTTCAACCTTCTCAATCTCTAAATCAACTTTTCCCTAATCTCTTTCAACCTTCTCAATCTCTTAACCAACTTTTCCCTAATCTCTTTCAACCTTCTCAATCCCTTAACCAACTTTCCAAAACCCTTCTAACTCTCTCAAACAATCTCTCCTCTAGACCGCCTTACGGTCTAGTCTCCTTACCAACAACTTCATTTTGTTGCCACCTTCAAATTCTTTTGCCTATATACTTATTTCTTGTCATCTGCCCTAACCTACTTGCCCAAGCTATCTTTAATCCATTGCCAAATCCTACAAAACCTCTTTTTGCCCTAATCCACTTCCATCATAATTGTCTATATTATGCAAAATCGCACTTATTCGCTCTTGTTCCACAACTGTCCTAGTCTCGCCGCTCTTCTCAATCACCCTATTTTTAAGGCGCATTATATTTTTCCCATCCTCAACACCAACTTTATACATAATTACAACGAACACTCCCCATGCCAGCGCCATAACCGTAATATATCCTAAACCCATAATATTCTCTCCTCCTATAAAATTTCCCCTCTAAAACACAACTCGACTGCCACGAAGTACATCTTTATCTTCGTTTTCAAAACTGAAATTTAAAAATTCCTTCTCTTTTTTTGCCTTTGGCGGCTTTAGCCCAAGTAAACTGTACCTTGTGGCGTCTATGCTGTGGTTGTTCTTATCCGAAAACCTAGGTATAAACCCTTCGCCTCCGTCACTTTCTAAATGATAACCATAAAACTCCTCTGCCGTAGCAGGGCATCTTATAGGATCGATAACAATTTCCTCTAAATCCTGTAGCCACTTAATTCCATAGGATACACTGTCGGGGCCTTTTTTCGTGCCTATTGCACAAATACCATAAGACACTAAATCGGCAATACTTTTCGGCTCAGCACTATCGCAAATAACAAGCCCGCCACTTCGGCAATCCTTTAAAATATAGCGACTTAAAACCCTGTTGCTTATACCTACACCTCTATACTCACCAAAAATATATAACCGCCTCTTTTTCCTGTCGTAATAATTTTTGGTATAGTGCAGCGGGTCAACTGCGTATCCCCAGTCCAAACCACGATTAATTTGGTCGAACCCTTTAATTTCCCTATCGGAAATTTCCCTGAT
>JGI994J12354_10005451_pt1 | contig 10942 bp, 6 predicted proteins | sample IntmicLarv3ML3BL_FD_12354 | JGI IMG/M metagenome (IMG submission 12354)
GTATACAATACTGCTCCGGTTTCCGTTCACATCATAGTTGTATGTACATTGCGGCAAAGTTCCCTCAGTCAGCGTCTTCATTCGACTCGCTTCATCATATGTGTATGCCGTGTTGTTTGTTATCGTCGTTGTTGACGTTATATATCTCACCACTGAGGTTAATCTATTTCCGCCAACATCATATGTGTATACCTTTTGCATAATAACATTCGTTGAAAGATTTTTGTCCTCAGCTTTTATCAGCCTTCCTGTGTTGTCATATGTGTTTGTCGTCAATACAACACCGTTATCTGCCGTCCGTATATTACCTGTTCGCGTATATGTGTATGTTTCTAATACCGTACTGCCGTTCTTTACTGTCAGCACACGTCCCAATCCATCGTATGTGTATGTAAATATCTTACCATTTCTGTCTGTCTTTGTCAACATATTACCCGCTAAATCGTATGTGTAACTCTCTGTCTTATTCAACGCGTCTTTGAGCGTCAATACGTTTCCGAATCTGTTGTATGTATATGTTGTCGTTGCATATGATGCAGTCGCGGTTCCTGTTCTCTGTGTTAATACATTGCCCACTGCGTCGTATGTGTACGTCACTTTGTTTGTGATTGTACTGCCGTTGTACCCGTTTACTTCTGTCACCATGTTACGGCTGTTGTATACATATCCGGTAGTCGCCCATGTCGCCGACGCTCCTATCGCGTTATTCGAGACTTTCTGCTCGGTTACATTTCCGTTCTGGTCATAGTAATATTTCGTCGTTGATACTGCCGTACCCTCAAACGGACTTGTTTGTTTGAGCAGTCTGCCCAACGTGTCATATTCATATGTTGTCGCCGCTGTACCGCTCGTATCATTCGCTTTCGGGTCTTTCATACTAACCAATCGTCCCAATGCATTGTATGTGAAACTGCTGTATTTTCCGTATATGTCATACTCCCGTGTCACTCTGTTTTCAAAGTCGTATTCCCATTTGTTGGTGTATGTTTTTGCGTTAAAATACTGTTTTGTATGCGCAGTTTTAACACTCAGCTTGTTGCCGACATAGTCATATGTGTAATCGTCTGTATACTCCGTTGTGCCTATGAAATACCCCTGCTTTATAACCCTTCCCGCATTGTCCATATATGTGGTAGTTGTTATTGTCGGAGCTATATTTGTTTCGCCTACTGTTGTCTGCGTTATTTTCTGATGTCCGCTTGTAACTGCGTAAGAGTAGGTTTCTTCACTCAGTATTGTTGTGCCTTTTTTTGTTATTTTTGATGTCACCCTTGAAAGATAATCATATGTATATGTCGTGACTGTACCGTTTATAGCGTCCGTATCAGTAATTAATCGGCACAATGAATCATATGTTTTTTGATTCAATACGGTATTTGTCGATACATCAATAACCTGATAAGGCTGACCTAACGCAGTATATGTTGTTTTTATCTGTGTCCCTTTTTCATCGGTAACAGTTATGTGATTTGCCGTATAATTGTATGCGTACTGTTTTGCAGTATTATCAGGATTCGTTATTTTTGTCAGGTCATTTTTAGCGTTATATGTGTTGGTTGTGGTATTTCCGCGAGGGTCTTTTACTGTAACAAGCCTGCCCAATGTATCGTATGTATATGCAGATGCAATCACACCTGCCGAGTTTCCGGGTGAAGCTGTTACGTTTGTACCGTCCGCATTTTTTACTCCGCTCGTACTGGCGGTAGCTAAATATGCATTATTGGTATATGTATAGTCGGTTTGTTCAAAATCGGTCATGTTGTCTTTGTATCTTTTTTCTATGGTGATATTGCCTCTGTTATCATATGTCCATGCAGTTTTGGTCTTCTGCGTGTTATTTACTTTTACGACTTCACTGACAGGGTGTTTGTAAAAGCTATCAAGTGTATATGTTTTTGCTATGGTAGTATTTGCGTTCTGCTTGTATGAAACGCCGGTGAGCTGACTATACAAGACATGATATGTATACGTCGTTTTGTAATCTGTATTCGCTGTATTTCCGTTTGCGAGAGGCGACCAATAAGCTGTTATATTACCCTTGTTGTCATATTCATACATTTCCGTAGATTCAATATATGTGGATTGATTTGTGTAGTCATATACTTTCGAAACTTTTTTTGTCGGCAACTTGTTGGCATTATATGTGTATGCTATGTTTTCGATTTTTTTCGTCCCTTGCGTAATCTCAACAGATGTTGTCAAGTGTTTATTGTTAAATGTATGTTTTTCGGTAATATTAGTAGTTTCGGTATTGACCGTTGTTACATCAGATACAGGCGTAAACAAGTCTGAATATTCGTATGTTTTCTTGTTGTATACGGTGCTTCCGATTTTATCTTTCCGTAAAACCATTCCATATTCAATACCTGCTCCATATAAAATTCTTCTACAAACAATATCATAAGCATATTCGCTAACAGCGTTGGTAGGATGGGTTATATCTGTCATGCAAATATAACCTCTGCTGAAATGAGCAATAGCATCAGAATTACCAGAGTTGTAAAGTGCGTCATACTCAATATAGTTATAACTTGCAGAAACATTCATAGCATCGCGATAACTATCTAAAGCAGAATAATTAACCATTTGTGCTGTCCCTGACTCTAACTCTGTTATATACCACCAATCATATACTTCGTTCGCAATATCATAATTAAGCGATACCGAATTTGGCAATGAAACTTTCATTGTATAGCTGGCAGATGTAGTGCTTTGGCATGATATTGTCACTACTCGACTTAATGTATCGGTAATTGTGATACGCGGTTTTCCGTTGTATGTGTCATTGACAAACTTTATTATGCTGTATTTGTCCATCATGCCAATTAATTTACCATCTGCGGAAAAAAATTCGTTTCTGCCATCTTTATATTTTAAAACATAAGCAGAATGTACCGTTCCATTGCTGAAAGCATCTCTTGCTTCTAAAACTAAATCATCCAAGGTGTGATTTGTCAGCGAATAATCATCATTTATGTTAAAAGAACGCCCATCTGCAAGATGCAGTATTTTTTTATTATTTCCCAATTCTATTGAGGAAAACATAAAACTCCAACCTTGCCCTAATCCGTATGTATCATTTTGATGAGTGCTTACGGTTCCCATTGTTAAATAAACTGCAACCCATACAATGTTGCCATTCCAATTTTCGGGCTTAAAAGACCCTGAAAAAAACGCTCCTGGTTCTATTATATTTGATTTTTCCGAATCATATCGTCTTCCTATGACTAAATCCATCCCATTCGCTCCGGGCAGAACATAATCGATTGTTTCATATACCAATCCACCTGTATTAAGGTTTACTTTTTCATTGCTGTTATAATCATAACTAAATGGCGCGCCTAAATTACTTTCTGCAGGTAAGTCGGGTGAAGTTGAAGTAGCAGATGCGATTGCAGCTGCAACATCTTCTACTATCAGTTCATTAGTATATGTTCGCGCAGTATCGTTAAGGCTCTCCAAGTCGGAAAAATTTACACTATTTGCTTCGGCGTACTCCTCAATCATTTCGGCACGTAAACTAACATCATTCGCCCATAACTCATGATTTTTTTCTTTTATATCGAACGAATTATCAAATATAGCAGTATCAGAACTATATCTATCGTTCTCTGATTCTGATAATAAATCGGAAATATCCACGTCAAGTGCTTTGCTTACTCCGTATGCCGAAACGACTTCATTAAATGAATGTCCATCTAATATGAGGCTGCGAAGCAGTACATCAACTTCACTCCCGAATATATCTTCCTTTATTAAAGAATGATAATTTTTCATTTGTGTAGTCACAAATATCAAATCTTCCATGATTGGGAAGCAATCCCACACTTGTGCGGCTGTTATTTCAATTTCTATTGCCGCTTGAGCGTATATCAAGGAATCCATTAGATTCAGACCTATTAATTCCAAATCAATCAAATCTGTTTGTTTTATACCAAGATAGTCACAGATGAAACTTTTTTCTTTTGAATTCAAATCTGAAAAATAATCATTAACAGTAACAATTGCACTATATTTATCAAATAAATCTCTTTGTTCTTCTGTAAGAGATTGTCTATACGCCTCAAGCTTTTCTTGTTCTGTAAGAGGTGCAGGGGACATTTGCAGTAAATCTTCTATTGATGAATCATCGCGAATTACAGTAGGTTTTCGCTTTGTTTGAATCTCCGAACTATCCATCAAAACTGCATTTTCTGTATATATATTTTCAGACAATTCTGAGTTATTATTTTCGTTATTTGTATCAGTCAACGATATTTCTGACTGCTCAGATAAATCGTCCGTCAAAGTCGTATCTTCGGGCATTGCAGGGTCATTAGTTTCGTAATATATGTCAGATGATAGTGTTTCAATCTGCACAAGTATATCATTTTCCCGACTCGTATCTTTTTCTGTATATGCATCTTCGGATAATATGGAGTTATTATCGTCTAACGCTATCGCGTAAAGCGGAATTGATGTCAGCAGCATGGCAAAAATTAGCATTGCAGCCAGAAATTTAGTAAATCCGCTATTTGAGTCAATGTGTATTTTCATAAATTATATGTGCCTCCTGTTTTTTTGTTATTTGAATTCATCTTTATGATTAAACTCGTCTTGTTTGTTTTAAATATCAATCCTTTCCATCTTTGGCTTTTGTAATCACCTCAACCCCTTTTCTTTCGATTGTTCACACAAAAAACCACCACGAAATAAAAAATGTTTGAAAATAAATCGAATTTTTCGCAACAAAAATAGCAGTGCCAACACCGCTGTATACGATGTTATTATCGCACTGCTTTTATTTGTATGGATTTGTTTTTTGTGTTATTACATGTGTAAATATTGGTATCTCTCAATTCAAGTTTATCACATATTATTGTGTTTTGTCAATGGCTAATTTATCCTTTTTTATATTTTAATAGGTTGATTTTTTGTGAATGAAACATGATTTTGGAAGAGTAATTGTTCAGTTCTGTGTAAATAACGCGAGGATTTCTGCCGTGATTTTCCCCAAATCTATGCTATTATTATATATAATCAAATATTTTGCATATATCATAATTATGTACATCTGTCAAATGGGTTATTGTTTTGTTTATCATCGCTCATAAACAGAGAGTTCAGGTGACTCATCTTGCCTTACAACCTTTTTTTGTTTAGGCACAATTGTATTTTCTTCTTTTATTTCCACAAACTCCTTTATTTCTTCCTCATATTGTCCTACCCCCTGTTTGTCTATTCGGCTTATTGTACGAACGCAATCATCATAGTCTTGTATTTGCTCGCCTATTTTTTTCAAATTAATAGTCGCTGTTTCAAAATTTTTATTAAACTGTTCTCCTTTTTCCTTGTATGTCTGTTGCTGTTCAACTGTTGAGAGATTCCGCTGTTTCATAATGTATTCATAGTTGTTCAAAACATCAAGGTCTGTTTTCATTTCAAACTGTACATAATTCTCATTATTCTTTTGATTTTCAATACGGTTTACCAATTCATAATAACCGTTTAACATGGCGATATTTTCATTATACCGCTCCAGTGCATACTGGACTCTTGAAACAGTAGTTTTAAATTCGTTTCTTTTTTCATACAAGGTCGCTATCATATTGTTAAGCTGTTCAAACGAACATATATTTTTTTCTTCAATGAAACATAGCGTTTTTAAGTTATCGTTAATACAATTAAGTAAATACTGACTTCTCTTGTTTTGCAAAACAGGTTCAGCTTTTTCCCGTTTGATATACATAGCGTCAAGGTATATCTTTTTCAATGTGCTATTCAATTTTTTACTATCATCAAGAATACGCTTTTCTACTTCCTGTCTGGTAACCGTTTCAAAATTTCCGTCTTTGTTTTTCCTGCGTCTATAATCATAATTTATTTCATCAATATTAACTTTATCATACTCATACATATCACGCTCGTAATATTGTACGGCATGAACAGTTTGAGAGTTCTCATAACGCCTGGCTGTCCGACCGTTGAAATAATTTTCAAGATATTCTCTCGTATATTCATTGCCTATTGTACTGTCCCTCGTTCCCCGTTCTTGACCGGGTGCTTTATAGGAAATATGTTTTAACCAATTCCCGTGTATATTTTTGGCGTTGATTTCATATCCAATATCGCAGAGTTTGTCAAGAAGTTCATCATAATTATTCGTCAATACTTTGAATCTGTCTATATCGTTTTTGATAGTGTTGTGGTTAGAGTGTTTAAATGATTTTATCATTTCGTGAGCATTTGTATTTCTGTAATCGTTTGCATTTACATATTCACCAATTCTTATTTTACTTTTCCTTTTGGTTGGCTCGTATGCGTGATGTTTTCCGTTTTCATCTTTCCATGTAATAAGTTTATAATCTTTTGTTTCTTCAAGTGTATGTAATCCATATTCTTTGCATAGCTTGTCTGATACTTGCCGTATTTTTCGATATGTGTCAGTACAATCATGATATTTTTTTCCGCTCTCAAACTCCCATGCGTTAAACAGAATATGATTATGGGTGTGGTCTGTATTTGTATGCGTTGATATAATACATTGAAAATTTCCGAAACATTCTTCTGCTAATTTTCTTCCTATTTCATTTGCCGTATCTGCGTCAACTTTTTCATAAAAATTTTGAATACAATGCCACGCTATATTTTCTTTATTATTCTTGTTTAATTTTGTCGTATTATTAATTTTACGGAACTTACGAACAGCATTAAATGCCTGCTCCGCTTTATCAACAACACAATTAAATCCCGAATTAATTGTTGGATATTTAATAACGTCCCCGCTTGCATTTTTTTCAAAAATTATCGCATTGTTAGTATTGGACTTAATAAGTTTTTCTTTGTCTTTTGTGCAGTAATCCAACGCTACATTTAACGTCGATGTTATACTGTGTATATTTGTGTATGCCACTTACTCAACTCCTATAACTTTTGTTATATACAGATTAAATAATTCTTCGTATTCCTTTTTTAATTTTTTAAAATCTGTTTCACTCGCCATGCCGTTTTCATTTACCTTTTTCGCAATCTGATTTATATTAGTGCCAATTTTGTTCAATTCAAAACAAACATCTTTTATTGCGAACGGCTCGTAAGTGACTATCACTCCATTTCTTATCATTTGACGCATATATGCACTTATGCTCACGCCTGTATATTCGCATTTCTTTTTGAGTATATCGTATTCTTCTTCATACAAGAAGGCACATATTTTTTTCGGTCTTTTTCTATTTGGCGGATTTCTTTTTTTTGTTTCATCCATAAAATAATTGTTCCTTTTTTCTTTTCATTTCAGAAATGTTTTTTGAACTTTTTTTCAATATAAGGGGGCATGGGGTTCACCCCATTACAGGGGTTTTAGGGGGCGACTGCCCCAATAAAAATATCTATATTCATAGATATTTTTATGTCTAACAAGCGTCAACAAAACACAAATTTAATTTATGTGTGCATGTTGGCAGTGCTTGCTTAGTTCTTATTCCTGCGTTTCTTCCCTTTTCCGTGATTCTGCTTTTCCCCCCGTTTTCTCTTTGCTCTTATATTATAATGTAGTTCTTATTTTTTCTATGTCTATTTGGGATAATCCTGTATCTTCAATGATATATTGTATTGGTGTGCCGTGCCGCAACATTTTATACGCTATTTCCATTTTCACTGTTCTAATAGCAGTTTTTGTTCGTGAGTTTTCATCTCTAATCACTTTTTCGCGAGCTTCATATATCCTTTGAGTTTCTTCGTCCTGACTTAACCGTTTTAACTCCACTACCGCCTTTTCTAAAGCAGAACTTTTTTTTGATAACATATCGAACTCCTCCTGCTCTGCTTATGTAAACCACTCATAAATGAGTGGCTATTTTTTTCTCTGTTTTTTTATTTCAATTATATCAACCTCAGTAACTTCTGATATTTGATTATCTGATAAACCTATTTTACTCAGATTTACAATTATTTCACGTTTAGCATTACTTACTGCTGTTCTAACCGCCGTTTTAATTCTTGAATTTTCATCTCTAATCGCCTTTTCGCGGGCTTCATATATCCTCTGTGTTTCTTCGTCCTGGCTTAACCGTTTTAACTCTACTACCGCCTTTTTTATCGTTGGGCTTCTCTCTGATAACATATTGAACTCCTCCTCTTTTTCTGCTTTCAAAAATCTTAACCAATCATATTTTGTTGTGTTGTCGCTCTGCTCTGGGATTTTATTTAACTCCAATGTATCAATCTCTATAATGTCAGTAAAATTAACCCCTGTTTCCCTGTCGTTTAACTGAAATGTGTGATGATATTTTGGACTGTTTTTTACTATTTCAAAATCAGAAATCACTATACTTATTGTCTTAACAAGCATGTCGTAATCGTTTCCCGACTTCAACTGTGTCACTATCATTTTTGCGTTATAATATGTCACACGTTCGGGCATATCGTCCTGATTTAATATTTGCATTTCTATATGCACTATTTTCCCGCTTTTGGTTGTAAGCCGTACATCAACAATACTAAGTTTATCATCTATTGTTTCACGTTTTAATTGTGTATCTTCAAGCATACTGATTTTAGAAATCCCGTTAATATATCGTTATTTCGTTTGTCACCAAACAGCAGTTTGAAAATCACATCAACCTTTGGCAACAATATTTTTGAGGGGGACTTTATTGTTTTTTTCTCTTTCATTTTCTATTCTCACTTTTACTTTATTCAGCACAGGTTCAATACCTCGCGGTCTCTGCCGCGGGGGGCTTCATTTTATAACCGTAGCAGACTGCTTATATATTTTAACATATTTACAAATACTTTGTTTACTTACTTTGCACAATCGTGCTAACTCCTGTTGCGTTATTTGTTTCGCTATATATTTCGGATAATGTCTTAAAAATAATTCGGGAAGATTATTCATTGTTGTCGCCGGACGACCTATAACTGCTCCTTTGGCTCTGGCGTTATCCATACCGCTTTTTACACGTTGACTTAACATGCTCCGTTCCATTTCGGCAAACACGCCCATCATCTTTAACATACCATCTGTCATAGGGTCGAGTTCCTGCCGACAATCCACTCTGAATGTCCCGATAATCAATTCAAGTCGCTTTTCTTTTGCCAACTCTATGATTTCACAAAGCTGTTTTGTAGAACGTGATAATCTCGAAACTTCTGTTGTTGCTATTGTGTCACCGAGGCAAACAATATCTAATAATCTTTTTAATTCTATTCTATCTACTTTTATTCCGCTGTCATATTCAAGATATATATTATTTTTGTTGACTCCTATTTTAACTAATTCCCTTATTTGTCGGTCTATGTCCTGTCTGCTTTCATTCGTAGAACACCGTGCATATCCATATATCATTTTATTTTTCCCTTAAATTTTACTTTATAACTATTATATCACATAATTTTAAAAAAATCAACAAAAAGGTTTCAAACATTTTGTTGAAAAAAATAATGTTTTTACGGGGATATTGATAGATTTTTGATATGATATGATAGATAAAAAAATATCAACGAAAACATTCCTTTTCTCTTTATTCTTTAACAAAATAAAGATGGAAATAGAAAACAGAGAATTCTAAAGAAGCATTTAACGAAATGGCAGGTCAAATATTCGTTCCTTTCTTTTGAAAAAAACGCTTGAATAATCCTTCCTTTTTTCCGTTTGTTAGCCTTTGTTGTCCTGTTATAATTGTTTCAGCAAGTTCGTTTTTGCGTTCAGCATTTATGCTTTCGGCTTGTTGTTTTATACTTTCTGCTTGCTCTCTTATCGTTTGCGTTAAATCGTCAATTTGCTTGTCTTTAACTTCTAATTGTTTTCGCAAAGTATCTATTGTCTCCCTTAAAATGCTATATACTTCGTTTTCGGCAGTTGTTGGTTGGTTGGCGTGTATGTTGTCGGCAACTATTTGCCGACTTTTTTTATATGCTGATTTTATGAGGGTTTCTCCGTCAACATCTATGTACTTTGTGCTATCAACAATAGATATATACTCCTGTATAACAGTATATAGTGGCTCTTTGCTAATCCTTTTTTGAATGGCTTGTTTTGATACTCCTATTTCGTCAGCTATTTGTTTAATAGTTTTCATTGGTTGCCCCTTGTCCTGATATGTAATTATATTTTATTTATAATATCTTCAATTTTTAGCTTTTCATGAAACATTGACATTTGTGGTGGGTCAATAATATTCTCAATGTTCTTCCATGTTTCAAGTCGTTCTCTCATATCTTTTTTGGTTTTTATAAAAAATTCTATTTTTGTGAATTTTCGCCCTTCTTTTATAATTTCATAAGAAACAGAAATGTCTGAAAGTTCATTTATTTCACGAAGTGATATGTCAAGGACTTTTTGTTTAAAGTTACCGAATAAATTATATGCTTCAGCCGAAAGTGTTTTTTTGAGTTCATTGATTTCGAATAAATGTTTTTTTTGAAAGGCATAGCTTTTTAAAAGTTCGTAAAGACGTATGCTGTATTGACTTTTCATAGCAAGAATATATAAAACTTCGTACTGTGTGAAATTTTCTTGTAATAGTAAAAGATACGGCTTAATCAATTCGCTAATTTTAATTGTTACTGCTCCACTATCTTTGTTTAATTTTACATAGTCAAGCCATGAAAGAGTTATTTCATCATCTGTTTCAGTTGTAATCCAAATGCTTTTATCTCTTAAATCTTTAAGAGTTTTTTTGATATATTCATAATTGCCGCCGCTTGTTTTATCTAATCCGCATAACTCGCAAAAATCTTGTATTTTAAATATGTGTTCTTTTAGGTTGATATCTTTAGGTTTTATTTTAGTTATAAGATATAATATTATTTTTTGTTCTTGCGTGGTAAGGTAAAACCGAGATTTTTGAATAAGGTCATTAGCTTTAACAACTTTGTATTCTCTATAAACTTGTAGGCTCTTTTCTAGCTTTCTACGTTGGTCTTGTATTGTCGTCATTAACTCACTCCTTTGCTTTTTCAT
>JGI994J12354_10005452_pt1 | contig 10942 bp, 9 predicted proteins | sample IntmicLarv3ML3BL_FD_12354 | JGI IMG/M metagenome (IMG submission 12354)
GGCGGGGCAGAGCACGCAGATGATTGTCGGCGCGACGGAGGACACGGACCGCAAGATTGTGACGCTGGCAGAGGGGCTGTACAAGTCGTTTGCACTGCGGCGCGTGTTTTATTCCGCGTTCATCCCTGTGCCGACGACGAACCCATTCTTGCCGACATCGCGAGCGCCGCTGCTGCGGGAACACAGGCTGTATCAGGCGGATTGGCTGCTACGGTTCTATGGGTTTCAGGCAAGCGAGATACTGGACGACAACGCGCCGAATCTGAGCCTGAACATGGATCCGAAATGCGGCTGGGCGATTCGACATATGGAGCATTTTCCGCTGGAGGTGAACCGTGCGCCGTATGAGATGCTGCTGCGTGTGCCGGGAATCGGCGTACGGTCGGCGCAGAGGATTCTGGCGGCGCGGCGGGTGGGTGTATTACGGTTTGAACATTTGAAGAAGATGGGCATTGTGCTGAAGCGCGCGAAATATTTTATCACATGCGCGGGGCAGATGTATGAGAAGATGGCGCTGGATGAGGATATCTTAATGATGCGATTGTCGGAGAATAAAATTGGGGAGCAGTATGAACAGCTGACGATGTTCGAGCCGGATGCGGGACGGCTTCTGCCGCGGTTTGATGCGAATGTTGGGACTGGCAAGCGGGCGAGCGCGGGCATGTTTCAAAGCTCGATTCCGAGGCTCGAGGCGGCGCAATCGCCGGTGGTGGCGGGCGCGACGGCGCTGGTGCCTCTGCCAACGGGGGAGGATGATGTAAAATGTCTGACAGGCGAGCTGTAGGCGTGTTGTTTGACGGGAGTTTGGAGGGGCTTCTATGCGTTGTGCATGGGTATTATTACGGCGGCCTTCTGCCCGTGGAGATTGGCGTGGAGGCGAGCTTTCAGCAGAGCCTCGGCACGGTGTATGTGACGATGGCGACGGATGCGACGAAGGCGGAGAAGGTGCTGGCCGCAATGCGGCAAAAACTGGCGTCGGAGGCAGTGGACAATGTATTTGCGGCGTTTGCACACAACGTGGCGGGGCGATATATGGAGATTTTCCAGTATATTGTGGCGGGGTTTCACTATGGGCGGATGCTGGACAATTATGAGCAGATTGACTACGTGCTGGCGGTGCACAAGCTGGCGCGGCATGTCAATCATGAGGCGCATCTGCTGAAGGGATTTACGCGGTTCACGAAGACGCGGGACGGGATTTTCTATGCGGATATATCGCCAAATTGCGATGTGCTGCCGGCGCTGGCGGTGCATTTTGCCGAACGGCTGCACAACGAACGGTGGATTATTCACGACGTGGGGCGGGGGATTGCCGCTGTGTACAATCTGCGGGAGTGGGAGATTATGGAAGCGCCGTCACAGGCCGCGAGCATTGCATTGGCGGATGGTGACGGCTATGATGCGCTGTGGTCGGCGTTCTATGAATCAGTGATGATTCAGGAACGGCGCAACCCGCGGCAGAAGCGGCAGATGATGCCGAAGTATTTCTGGAAACATATGACGGAGCACAAGGCGGCGGAAAGGCGGAGGGCGGATATGCGATAAAATTCGTAAAAACACTTGACATATAGGCTGAATTGGCGTATGATAAAGTTCGTGTTTATGGAGAGCTATCGAAGCGGTCATAACGAGCCACACTGGAAATGTGGTGTCCCTTAACGGGGACCGGGGGTTCGAATCCCCCGCTCTCCGCTATTAGGGACAAAAGCGAACCTACCCCCAGATGTTCATCGGTGGGGAGGTATTCGCTTTTGTTTTTGTATTATAGCATCGCGATGTTAATATGAAACCAAAACTTATTTAAGACAGAAAAGTCAAAACTACCGAAACGGGAGTTTTGACTTTTTGTAAGTATAATAGAGACAATAGCCCCTGGCAACGCAACGAAGTGATGCTTAACGCGCGTTTGTTAGGGCGTGTCGAGAGGGTTTAGGAGGCACTCCCAACAAGCGCAGTGTCAAGTAAAGACAAAAAAATATTCGAATTTTTTCGACGCAGAAAAAGCTATCGATGTTCAAAGAATACCGATAGCTTTTCCGTTTACACGGCCGAATCCATAAACGCAAAGACAATCTCGATCCGATTCGTAGCATGGACAGTGGCACATTCAATAAGCGAAGCAATTTCCGGAGTGACCTCATTAGCAGAAAGGATACTGTCTAATGTCGATCGCTTTTACACTATGGTCTGCTTTGTTTCGGCAACCGCAACGGCGGGCTGTTCGCTCAACTCTTTCAGCTTGGATTCAATCGACGATTTCTCACCTTCGCATTTTGCTTTTGCCTCAAGGTAGGATTGCTTGCTCAGAAGCCCATCAACATAATTCTCGTACAGCGTAACCCTTCGATTCTCCAAACCAGAAAGCTTCGCCGATAGCTTGGCTGATTCGTCATACTTGGAAACATGGTTGGCCGACAAAATCAGTTTGCTGTCAGAAGCCTTCTTTGCGTGACCAAGTTGTTTTCGAGCCTCCACTTTCAAGACCGACAGGGCTGTAGCATTTATCTCGTCAAGGTACAGTTTGCCAGTGAAGCACAGAGAGTTGTCAACAAGCGTATGCTTTTATTGCGCATGACTCAGACTGCGCCTTAAGTCGCTTGTGAGTGTCATCGAATCCTCCTTGGATACTAGCGGTAATCAGAATATCCAGTAAATTAAGATAATCAAATTTTTTCAATATACATTTATTTTCTGTCTAACCATGTCATGCTATTATTCGACATAGGTGTAGTTCAGGCTGAGGCAATATTAATACGCGCTATATTAGCCGAGCTTTAAACGGCGACGCGAAAATAATATTTTTTATCGTTTTCTGTCTACACATTGTTTTTTAGCAGGTTATTATTAACATGGAGGTGACATCAATTAAGTAGTATATTATCGTCGCCTTCGTGCTCATCGTTTTTAGATTTTCAGCACCGCCCGGCATATTCAATAATTTTCGTTTCCCGCCGATGTATACCATTTTGGGCTATTCTTCTTTGCCGCCTCACATCTTGTCATGCTGGAGCTTCGCGTCTCGCTCGCCACTGTTTTCACGCAGCTACACCTTGTTCTGGCAGCATTCTATTCTGTCTGGTGCTGGCATCGGCTTCTGCCTCTTTGGAATTGTGGCGTGAATGCGTTTGCGCCACTGCCGCGCCGCGCAAACCCAAGGCCTTCAGCGCACCGCGCGGCGACGGCAATACCCTTCCAGACGGTAAGGTCAGCATTGGCGCGCTTGTGGTTCTGTTCCTGTTCACCTTCGGCATCTACCCGCTGATCTGGTATTACAAAACAACCAAGTTCCTGCGCCGCCTTTCAGGCGATGACTCAGACAGTGTGGCCGGCGAATTCCTGCTTGTGATGTTCGTTCCGTTCTACAGCATTTACTGGCATTACAAATATGCACGGATTATCCACACCGAAATGGTTAAGCGCGGCTCGAGCGTTGAAGACTTCGCCACAATGCACCTGCCTCTGGCGGTGCTCGTCACTCTTATCGCCGTCATTATGCAGCAATCGCGCATCAACGAGCTGGTTGATTTGTCCTCGGCATCGACATCGCCCGTTTCCACAGCTGCGCCCGCACAACCGCCCGCAAACGATAACCCGCCGCAGACCGATTTCTCCACCAAGCTGCGTGAACTTTCAGCGCTGCGAGACGAGGGCCTTCTGACCGAATCGGATTATGAACAGAAAAAGAAAGAGCTACCGGACCGGCTCTAATCAACGTCAAAGCATACACGCAAAGAATGCCTCTCCACATGGAGGCATTCTTTTTGTTGCGCCGCAAATGCATAATCCGCCCGCCCACGCATACATATAAATGATACACAAGCCATACATACTCTGCCTTGAACACACAAAGGGGGCGCTTGTTTCGTGAAAAAAATCGGCGTGACCTCCGTGGCGAAGGGCTTAACAGCCATGTTCGCCCTTCCGGAGGAAGTTATGCTCAATCTGCCGTTGCTCTCGCTGGTTGGCGGCGGGGAGCTGTCTGTCGAGAACCATAAAGGCGTGGTCGAATACACCGCGGAGCGCCTGCGCGTGAACACAACGGCGGGCGTTCTGAAAATCGACGGGCGGCGGCTGGCCATCAAACAGCTGACCGCCGAGCGGATTCTCGTGCGCGGTGCGATTGACTCGGTGGCGTTTATTCGATAAGAAAGTATACTGTATGTTACACAGAATCTCGGGGGGAACCATATGCTTTTTTCGTTGCGCGACGCGCTCTATGGCACTGTCACGGTGGAAGTTCGCGGCTTTTCCGTGGAGCGGTTCATCAACTTGGCGGCAAATAAGAACCTCTGCCTGCGCGATGTGGTTCGCGCGGAAGACGGTTCTGCGCGGATGCGCGTTTCTATCAAGGGCTTCAAGCAGCTGCGGAGCTGTGCGCGGAAGACGCGCTGCAAGGTGCGGATTGCACAGAAGACGGGGCTGCCATTCTGGCTGTTTCGGCATCGGCGGCGCAAGCTGTGGGCGGCGGGCGCGTTGCTATTTGTCTGCGCGCTGTATGTGATGACCTCGTTCGTGTGGCTGATTGACATCGAGGGCATCGAGCGGCTGGACGAAAGCGCCCTCCGCACTTTTATGGCCGAGGCAGGGCTTGAGACAGGCATGTGGCGGTCAAACGTGAACCCTCGCGATGTGGAACGCGCCGTCCTCGCGCAGTTCGAAGAGATCTCCTTTTTACATATCCAGCTCATTGGCACGCGCGCCGCCGTCCACCTGTCGGAGACGATTCCCGCGCACGAGGCCGTCTCCGACGGCACACCGCGCGACCTCGTTGCCAAAAAAGACGCGCTGATTCTGAGCGTCGCAACGAGCCGGGGCACGCCGATGGTCAAGCCCGGCGATGTCGTGCGGCAGGGCGACATCCTCGTCTCCGGCACGCTTGCCATTGGTGAAGAGGGCGTGGAGCCGCGCTATTCCTATGTCCCCGCGCAGGCCGAGGTTCGCGCCAAGCTGTATTATGAGCTATCCTTCGACGTGCCGCTGACATACACGGAGAAAAGCTTCACCGGCAATCAAAAGACCGTTTACAGTCTGCGCCTGCTCGACACGCTCTATCGGCCATACGACCCCGCCATCCCCTATGCACACTACGAGCGGATGCTGTTCCCGACACAATTGGGCTTCGGCGCGTCGCTCCCCCTGCCTGCCGTCTGGCAGCGCGAGGAATACCGCGAATTCGTGCCGCGCGAGGTGGAACGCACCGTGGAACAGGCGGAACTGCTGGGCACAGAGCTTGTCACAAACCGCCTGCTGCGCGAGTTCGACGAAAACGCGCAGATTGTTGGCCGCGACATTTCGTTCATGGAGCTGCCCGGCACGGTGCGCGTGTATGCACTGGTCACAACAGTAGAGTCTATCGCCGTCGGACAGCCGATTACGGTGCCCGCGCCAATGCCCGAGGCAGAGCCGTCGCCCGCGCCAATGCCATGATGTGCAATTTTCACTGGTAAAAATGACAAGGATAGTGTATAATAGAGTATGTATACCGTAACACAGTCAGAAAAAGAAACGTTTGAACAAAGGAGACTTTGCTTATATGGACGGATTGGAACGCAAGGTGGTGCAGGCCGCCGGCAGTCATATCGCAAGCCTTTTCGGCAAGCTGGATGAAAATTTGATTAAGATTGAACGCGCGTTTGCCGTGAACGTCACGAACCGCGGCGAGGATATATTGATTACAGGCGGCAAAGGCACGGACGCGGCGGCTTCCGTCCTGCAAAAGCTGCTCACATTTGTGGAAAAAGGCGAGATGCTGACGGAACAAACCGTGAACTACGTCATCGCAGCCTATGAAGAAGAAGGCTTTCAGGAAATCGAGAAGCTCGCCGACGGCATCGTCTGCATGACGCTGAACGGCAAGCCTATCAAGGCCAAGACTCTCGGCCAGCAGAAATACGTAGAGCAAATCCGCAAGAATACAGTTGTCTTCGGCATCGGCCCGGCAGGCACGGGCAAGACGTATCTGGCGATGGCGATGGCGATTCAGGCGTTCAAAACCGGCGAAGTCTCGCGCATCATACTCACCCGCCCCGCCATCGAGGCAGGCGAGAAGCTTGGCTTTCTGCCGGGCGACTTGCAGCAGAAGGTTGATCCGTACCTGCGCCCGCTCTACGATGCCCTGCATGAAATCATGGGCAGTGAAAATTTCCAGAAGAACATGGAAAAAGGCTCTATCGAAGTTGCGCCGCTGGCATACATGCGCGGCCGCACGCTGGATAACGCTTTCATTGTGCTGGACGAGGCGCAGAACACCACGCCCGAGCAAATGAAGATGTTCCTGACGCGCATCGGCTTCGGCTCGAAGGTCGTCGTCACAGGCGACGTGACGCAGATTGACCTGCCTGACGGCAAGAAGTCCGGTCTGAACGAGGCCGTCGCACTGCTTTCGGAGGTTGAAGGCATCGGCGTAACCATGCTCACGAACCGCGACGTTGTGCGCCATCCGCTTGTCCAGCGGATTATCAAGGCATATGAAAAAGCGGACGCACGCGCACAGTACAAGGAAAAGACCGCCACGCGGCGGCTGAACCTGCGCAACCGCCGCCAGTAACGGCCGCGCGTCTGAACGGAAATGAGGCGATACAAACGATGAAACCGAAATCAAACCGCTCGAAACGCTTTGAACTGGGCTTGCTCCTGTTCTTAGCTGCATTTTTGATTAGCAGCGTGTGCGCTGTGACCGGCTCGTATGTGCAGAACGGCTACACTCTGCGCGTCGGCATGACCTCGCCGCGCCGCTTCCGCGCACCGCGCGAAGTGGAGAACACCGTGGCAACAGAGCGGCTTCGCGAGGCCGCCCGCAACAGCGTGTACATGCAGTACAAGATTGACTCCGATGTCAAAACCGGTGTCGTGAGCCGGTTGGACACATTTTTCACGGAGCTTGGCGCCATCCGCGCGGACTATACGCCGATTTACAACCCCGAAACAGGGCAGACAGAGGCGCTGGACTTGTCCACCATTGACGGGTCGAAGCTGGCTGTTCCGCTGCGGCCGGAACAGCTTTCCGCGCTCGTCACGGCAGATTCCGCATTCTTTCTCACATTCATAGACGCTGTTACGCAAATCACAAACGACATTATGGACACAGGCGTGAAACAGGACACCATACAGGCGAGCCTGCTTTCCGCGCGTGAAGATTTGCGGCCATACGACTGGACCCCCGCACAGGAAACACTGGCGCACAACATTATGACGGCCATCATCCTGCCGAACAGCCTGCCCGATATCGTGGGTACGGAAGAGCTGCGCGAGAAAGAGGCCGCCAAAGTCGCCCCTGTTATCTTCATCCAAGGGCAGAACATCATCGACGAAGGCGATATCATCACGCCGGAGATTTACGCCGTTCTGCAATCGCTGGGCTATGTGAACTACGGCTTCTGGGCGAACCTCCTGCCGATGCTGGGCGCGGTTCTGCTGATGCTTCTGCTGCTGGGCGCGGCGATGGCGTACATCGTGCTGTTCCGCGAGAAATCGCTGGAACGGACGCGGGAGGCGCTTCTGCTGTTTACGCTCTTCAGTGCCTGCATCCTGCTGACACGGGCGCTGGCCGCGCTGCCGTATTTCTTTATGCCGGTTCTGCTTTTCACCATGCTGATTTCTGTCCTGCTGGACAAGCGGCTGGCGGTGGTGATGAATATTGTGATGACGCTCGTTTGCGCAGTGATTGTCGCGGGCGATTTGAAGTTCATCGTGTTCTTTCTGCTCACGGGCACGCTGTCCGCGATTCTGGCAAAGCATGTCATCGAGCGCAACCGCTCGTTCGTTATCGGCCTGATTTTGAGCGGCCTCTGCGCGGCGGCTGTTGCGGCGATATTCCTTCTTTTCGATAAGGGCTACACGCCTGCGATGCTGACGGCGCTTGTGTATGCCGTATTCGCGGGGCTTCTCAGCGTGATGCTCTGCATCGGCACGCTGCCGTTCTGGGAGGCCGTCTTTGGCGCGGTTACGCCCATCAAACTTCTGGATTTGACGAACCCGAACCGTTCGCTCCTGCGCCGCTTGATTACCGAGGCACCGGGTACATATCATCACAGCATCATCGTCGCCAACCTCGCGGAGACCGCCGCCTATGACATCGGCGCGAACCATATCCTCGCGCGCGTCGGCGGCTATTACCATGACATCGGTAAGATGAAATACCCGCAGTATTTCGCCGAGAATCAGATGGGCATGAACCCGCACGACGACCTGCCCGCCATCGAGAGTGCCGAGGTCATCATGGCGCATGTGCCGAGCGGCTGCGAAATGGCGAAATCGTATAACCTGCCGAAGCCTGTCATTGACATGATTATGCAGCATCACGGCACGTGTATGATTAAATATTTCTTCGTCAAGGCGCAGAAGGAAGACCCCGAGGGCACCGTGGACGAGGCGGACTTCCGCTACAAAGGCGAGATTCCGCAGTTCCGCGAATCCGCTGTGGTGATGCTGGCAGACACGGTCGAGGCGGCCGTGCGCTCCATCGTGCCGTCCGGCAAGACGATGGAAGAGACGGAGGCATTCGTCCGCATGCTGGTGAAGGATAAGCTCGACGACGGCCAGTTGGAGGACAGCGGGCTGACGATTAAGGATTTGGCCACGATTGTGCAGTCATTCATGCGCGTGTTCAAGGGCATGTACCACGAGCGGATTCCCTATCCTAAGGGTTCTACAAAGGAGCTTTCCGCCGCCGCGCAAGCACCCGCAAAGGAGAGATAAGCATGCAGATTATAATGGACAATGTGACAGGCATCGACCTGGAGTCATATATGGAAATCGTTGAGACGGTCATCATCGAGAGCCTCGCCGCCGAGGGCATATGCTTCGAGGCAGAGGTCAGCGTGCTCTTCGTGACAGACGAGCAGATTCGCGAGCTGAACCGCGACCACCGCAAGATAGATGCCGTGACGGATGTGCTGTCCTTCCCGCTTCTGCACGCGGACGAAGTACACGCGCAAAACGAGGCATACAGCGGCGATGAAACTGGAATCCCCATTGGCGACATCGTGATTGCCTATGGCCGTGCCTGTGAACAGGCCGCAGAATACGGGCATTCCCTCAACCGCGAAATCGGCTTCCTGACAGCACACAGCATGCTGCATCTGCTGGGTTATGACCACGTGACAGAGGCAGACGAGGCGGACATGATTCGTCGGCAAGAGGCGATTCTGCAAAAAGTCAATCTGACGCGGGAGGAACAGGCATGAAAAAAGCCTTGGTGTGTGTCCTGCTCATATGCGTTGCGCTGGTGCTGATATTCTTCGCGGAGCCAATCCGGTTTGTACTCTCGCCGCCGCTTGCCCCGCCCGCGCCGATATTGACGCCCTCGCCTTCCCCCGTCCCGTTGCCGTCGCCATCTGTGTCGCCAACGCCGACCCCCGAGCCGACGCCCGACTTGACAGGCTTGGCGCGGAATCCGCTGACAGGCGCGTACATAGACGAAGAGGTTGCCGCGCGGCGACCCATCGCCGTCGTGATTAACAACAAATACGCAGCTTTGCCGCAGAGCGGCATCGCACAGGCCTCCCTGTACTACGAGGTGCTGTCCGAGGGCGCTATCACGCGCATCATCGCCGTTTTTCAGGACTTTGACGCGGCAAAAATCGGGCCGATTCGCAGCATGCGGCATTATTTTCTCGACTTCGCGCTGGACCATGACGCCATCTTTGCGCACCACGGCCACAGCCCGCAGGGCAAAGCCGCGCTGCAAAATCTGGGAATCAACAACATCGAAGGCATGTACGTAGACGGCACATACTATTGGCGCGACCCTGAACGCAAGAAAATCCCTGCCATGTACGAGCACAGCTCCTACACCAGCGCGGAAAACCTGTGGTCATACATCACGGACAAAGCAAAGTACCGCACGGCTAAGGCGGAGACGCACACAGGCATGTTCGCCTTCTACGATGCGCCGACCAGCCCCGCGAACAGCACGCCTGTCATGAAAATCACAATTAACTATATCAATTCGTTCACGCCCTCGTTCACCTACAACGCAGAGACGCACCTGTATGCCCGCACGCAGTACGGCGAGCCGCATATCGACGAGCAGACAGGCGAACAGCTCACCGTCACCAACATCATCGTGCAAAACGCCGAGGTTTGGCACATCCCGGGCGATGCTTCCGGACGGCGCGACGTGGCGCTTGTTGCCTCGGGTACAGGCACGCTGTACACAAACGGCACAGCCTCCCCTGTCACTTGGACGAAGACGAGCCACCAGTCGCCCACGCAATGGTTCGATGCGCAGGGCAAGCCGCTCACGCTGAATATTGGGAAAACATGGGTTTGCGTCACGCAGAATGCCTCAACAGTCGAGACTGACTAGCGAATATACTGCACCGCCGCGAATACATAGGCACAAACGAAGCGGGAATAAAACTTAAGGCATTGTTCATCCACATGCACAATGAATGTATTTTTTGTAAGATTGCAAGAAAAGAAACAGCGGCAAATATCGTTTTTGAAAACAGATTTGTAATATGTTTTTTAGATGCCGAGCCCATAAATGAGGGACATATTTTAGTCGTTCCCCAAACGCATTACCTTGACGCAGATGAACTTCCTGATGAGGTCGCGATTGAAGTAATGCGAACTTCTCAGCGGATTTTATTAGCACTTAAACAGACTTGCAAAATTCCCGGATATAGCTAAGAAACTATCTGATAGCATACGGGTGATATAATCTTTCTTTCTATTATGCTATACGCGGTTATCCTGCACAGGCACTTTATGAGAGTGTAGGCTTCCACGCAGAAGAAAACCTAATTGTCTTAGATGTACCATTCTAATGTTAAAGGGGTGACACTATGCCCTCATGGGAAGAACTGGAAACCGCCTGCCAAGGCTGCTATCTGTGCGGCCTTGGCGAGACGCGGACAAATGTTGTCATCGGTGTCGGCAACCGCGAAGCGGATGTCCTCTTCGTGGGTGAGGGGCCGGGCTATCACGAGGATATACA
>JGI994J12354_10005453_pt1 | contig 10940 bp, 10 predicted proteins | sample IntmicLarv3ML3BL_FD_12354 | JGI IMG/M metagenome (IMG submission 12354)
GAGGAAAAATTTTTCAAAAATTTTCCTCCCCCGCAAATACTTGACATTCCCGCCACACCTATGCTATTATCTTCAGGCCTTATGCGTTGGGGCGGTCCGCTGGCACGGATGTGACCATGAACGTCTACTTTTGAACGGCAGGAGAGGTTATTATGCATCCGATCATCCGCGTGCTCGAGCAAGAGCAACTCAAAGCTGAGATTCCCGAGGTCGCCATCGGCGACACCGTCCGCTTGCACCTGAAGGTCATCGAAGGTACCCGCGAGCGTATCCAGGTCTACGAAGGCGTGGTCATCGCCCGTCGCAACGGTTCCAACCGCGAGACCATCACCGTGCGCCGCATTTCCTACGGCGTGGGCGTCGAGCGTACCATCCCCCTGCACTCCCGCCGCCTGGAAAAGATCGAAGTCATGCGCCACGGCAAAGTCCGCCGCGCCAAGCTGTACTTCCTGCGCGAGCGTACCGGCAAGTCCGCCCGCCTGCGCGAACGCCTCGAAAAATAATCACCCCCGCAACCAAACGCCTGCCGTGGAATTTCCTCGGCAGGCGTTGTTTTCATCTCCCGCTGGCAGGGGCAAATAGCATTCGCACGCACCAGTTACTCGCCCATCCTCATCAATTTTCATCGGGCCAAACGATGGCCAGGTTTAGTTTATAGGAGGCAGGCGGGTTATTTTGATAAGTTCCTATGGCGCACCAAGCTGGATCGTAACACATCATGATGAACACATAACCGTTACGATACCGATAAGCCCAATCACCATAAGCGCGCCCAATATACTGATTGGGCAGCGTGGCTGGGATGGATGTAGACATGAGCGAATGCATCTCACCATCATCAGCCAACGCCTGAAACTGATAAAACAACCGTTCAAACCAAGCCTGCACCTGTTCTGGCGTGGCCTCATCCTTTACATGAATAAAAATATCGCCCGCGGCCGGACCGTGTATCTGCGCGGTAAAAAAGAGGAATCCCTCCGGCGTGGCATCCTCCACAGTCAGCCCATAAACCGCCAAAAAATCTGCGACATCCGACATCGGCACCATCGTTGGGGCGGTATGGGGTTTGGTATAGATCCACTCGAAACTGCGAGGACGCACCATGGCAGGCCCGGCATAAGTCGTCAAAGAAAGTCCCAACACCAGCACGATCAGCAGAATCCTTTTCATGACCGTCTTCCTCATGCTTACGCCCGTTGCCCCTTGGCATCGGCCACCAAAAACTGACAAAACCGCCCGATCGACCCTAAAAACGCCTCGGGTGCCATGTCACCCTGTTGCATACGGCTCAACGCCCGCTCCCACTTGGCCGTCGTGGCGGGATCCGTGATCGAATCGGGCAAAATCCCAATCAACTGTTTTCCTTTATCCGTCGGCGCCAGGGCGTTCTTGAGTCGTTGCACATACCCTACCTGGATCAGCCGCTCGATGATGGCCGCGCGCGTTGCCGGGGTGCCCAGGCCGCACTCGCGCATGTGCTCGCGCAGAGCCTCGTCCTCCAGCCCGCGGCCGGCGCCAGCCATGGCGGCCAACAGCGTCGCGTCAGTGTAGGGTTTGGGCGGCGAGGTCTTTTTGCTTTCGATTGATACGTCTTTCACGGGATAGGTCTCGCCCTCGTGCAGCTCGGGAAGGGTCTCCTCCTCGTCCTTTTTGCGCTTGGAGGGTGGCCAAACCGCTTGCCATCCCGCCTGCAGCAGCACCTTGCCGCGCGCCAGATAATCATCCCCGGCGACCTGTGTCACCACCTTGGTCAGCATCGACTCGCAGTTGGGATAAAAGGCCGAGATCAGCGACCGTGCCACCAGGTCGTAGAGGTTCTTTTCCTCCACGGTCGCGCCGGGCGGCAGGGGCTTTTCGGTGGGGGTGATGGCGTGGTGGTCGTGCACCTTGGCGTCCTGCACGATGCGCCCCGTGATGGGCAGTTTTTCCATCGCCAACAGTGGCGCGGTCAGCTTGGCGTACTCGTCTGGCAATCCGGCCAGTCGCTTGGGCAGGGTGGGGATCAGGTCTTTGGTCAGGTAGCGCGAATCGGTGCGGGGGTAGGTGATGCACTTGTGCTTTTCGTACAGGGCTTGCGCCAGCTCCAGGGTTTTTTTCGCCGTGTATTTAAAGCGTACGTTGGCCTCGCGTTGCAGCGAGGTCAGGTCAAACAACAGCGGCGGCGGTATCGACTCGGGCGTCGTTTCAACGCTGGTGATCGTGCCCTCCTGCCCCTTGGCGCGCTCGGCGGCGGCGCGGGCCAGCTCGATGTCAAAGATGCGTCCGTCGGCAAAGGCCTCGGTCACCAGCTTGCCCTTGTAGGCCCCAAAATCCGCCGTCACCGTGGCGTATTCCACGGGCACAAAGTTGTCGATCTCAGCTTGGCGGCGCACCAAAAATGCCAGCGTCGGCGTCTGCACGCGGCCGATGGAAAAATTCTGCGACCAGCGCAGCGAATAGGCCCGCGAGGCATTCATGCCCACCAGCCAGTCGGCCTGGGCGCGGCAAGCGGCGGCGGCATACAGGTCGTCAAATTCCGTGCCGGGGGCCAGCTTGTCAAAGCCCTCCTTGATGGCCTGGGCCGTCATGGAGGAAATCCACAGGCGGCGGATGGGCTTTTTGCACTTGGCCGCCTGATAAATCCAGCGAAAGATCAACTCGCCCTCGCGCCCGGCGTCGGTGGCGCAGATGATGGTTTCCACGGCCTCGTCGTGCATCCAGGTCTTGATGGTGTCATAGGCACTCTTGGTCTTGGGCAAGATTTTTAGCGGAATCTCGGGTGGCAGCATGGGCAGGGTGTTTTGCCGCCAGGACTTCCACTCGGGGTTGACCTCGCCCGGATCGCATTGCCCCACGATGTGCCCCACCGCCGCGACGATGGCATATTGCTCATTGCACAGCGCGCCCTTTTTGTTGGCCTTGCACCCCAGCACCCGCGCAATATCGCGGGCGACCGAGGGCTTTTCTGCGACGATTAACTCCACGCGCTCACCGATGTTGCAGGGCCCGCAACATGGCCTGCACGTTTTGGGGCGAGGTGTTGGCGACGATGTTGTGGATGGCAGCAAAGACAAACCCGCCGCCCGGCGACAGGATCTCCAACCGCTCGGCGACTTGCTGTTCGACTTCCTCGGGCGTGCCAAAGGGCAGGGTCTTCTGTGTGTCCACGCCGCCGCCCCAGAAGGTGATGCGGTCACCATAGCGCGTCTTGAGATCCATCGGATCCATGCCGTTAGCCGAGAACTGCACGGGATTGAGTACGTCCATGCCCGCCTCGATCAGGTCCTCCAACAGCGGCTCGACGCACCCGCAGGAGTGGAACATCGCCTTCCACGTGGTGTTCCGGTGGATCCAGTCACACATACGTTTGTAGTAGGGTTTGTACATGCGCTGAAAGACCTCGACGGCCAAAAAGGGCTTTTGCTGGGTGCCAAAATCCGTGCCCGACAGCAGCACACAATCGATGCGCTCGCCGACGGCCTGATGATAAATCTCCAGATTTTTCAGGCAAGCCTGGGTCTGTACCTCAAAGATGTCCGTGATGTAGTCGGGGTTGCTGATATGGGCGCACAGCCAGTCTTCCATGTGCCGCACGCCCGTGGGATTGAGCAGGCCGGGCCCTGGCAGCATAGCGACATCGCCCAGCCCGCCGCCACCCAGCAGCCCAAGCACCGAAAGATTCGTGCCCTCGTACAGCTCCCGGCTGTTTTGCTCGTAATAGCGCGCGTCCTCGTCGGTCAGCGGGCCCCAGTCCAGTGCAAAATCCGCCGCCGCGTCGCGGTCGTCGGGATCAACGCGTGGGGCGCGCTCGATGTTATCAAAAAAGAAGCCGCTCTTGGGCATGCGCCCGCTGGGCGCGACGCTCTTGTCACCCTTGGGATAGACAAAAAAGCCCTCCTCCCGCGCCTCCCACCCCGTGGTGCCGGGAAAGCGCACGGGCGTGCCGTCGGGCAAATCCCAGTCAAAAAAATCGCCGTTGACCGCGCCAAACATATTGATGCGCCCGTACAGGCCCACGACGTCCACGCCGACCAACGCCGCCAAATCCTCGTCCACCCGCCCCAGCATCTGGAAGGGGTCGCAGATGGTGATGCGCCGCTCTGGCAGGCCCAATAATTGGCGCAAACGAAAGAGCGTCTGGGCGTGGATGCCCGTGAGGATCGATCCGCCCAGGTCAAAAGGCACGCGATCGGGCTGTTTGTGCGCCAAAGCCGCCCGCACCCGCTCCCGCGAAGTCATCGTCGCCATAAAAACTCTCCCGTCTCTCCGTACCCCGGAGGGGATTGGGGAACGCGTGCGTTCCCCATGGGTAATCCCAACGGGCGGCATGTACGTCCGTTGGGAAGCGGGGCGAAGCCCTGTAGCGCGGATGACTCCGCGCGGAACCCTTCGCGCCGTTCGGCGGGAAGGGCGCAGAAAAGGCGCAGTGCCCACAGGGCGCGTAGTCCTTTTCTACCGCGCAGGGCCCCTCGGCAGACCGCGCAGGGCCCCTCGGCAGACCGCGCAGGGCCCCTCGGCAGACCGCGAAGCGGTTTGCCGAGGGATCGCGTCAGCGGTGCGTCAGCCAAAGGAACCCGGCGATCATCGCCAGATTGATCACGGCAAACACGGGCACCCAAAAGGTGAACTTGGTGTGTTGGGTTTTGTGGCGGAAGGCTTTCATGCCCAGCCACGCGCCCACGCCGCCCAGGGCAAAGGCACACCACAGCAGGTGTTTTTCGGGGATGCGCCGCCGATCGCGGCGGGCCTGCCATTTATCCGCGCCAAACAGCGCGAAACCAAACAGCGAGGTCAGCAAAAATATCCAAAGCACAATGCGGGTTATCGTATCCATTTTTTCGCGGCCTCCTCCATTTGTTTTGCTTCGTCCAGGGTGGGGCACTCGGTCATGATGAACATGCCGTCGCAGCCGACTTCGTCAAAGATCTTGCCGACTTGGTGGGGTGAGCACGAGGTCAGGATCATCTTTTTGCCTGCGGCCAATGTCTTGCGATAGATCGACAGCGACATCTCGTCGGCAAAGTCCTGGAAGTAGTAGTTGGGATCGTGAATGGTGGTCTGGGGCAGGGGCACCCATTGGATGGCGTGGACGTTAGGCAGCGACAGGATCATGTCCAGGTGCACATACTCGCCCGGCCCGTCNAGGTGATAGATGGCGGTGTCCACGGCGCGGCCGACTTGGTCCAGNCCGGGCAGTACAAANCGCTCNAACTGTTTGGGGCTGATCATGACCGACATGTCNCATTGCAGCGGCGCAAAGGGTTTGTCGTGCAACACGGGGATCCAGGANGAATACCCGCACGCGGGGTCAATCATGGCGACATTTTTGTGATAATAGTCAATCCACAGGGCGTTGATGTGCTTGGACAGTGCCTCGACTTCCTCGGGTTCGTCCAGCAAATCCAGTAGCAGTTCCTCGCCGCGCAACGAAAACTCGATGTCCATCTGCCCACCGATGTCGGTCACCGTCACGGCAAAGTCCCCGCCCGAGGCTCGGCACAGTGCTTTGGTGATGCCCTCGACGGCGCGGGAGATAGCGTTCTCCTGGAAGACGGGCCGTGGCGGCGGATCATAACTCGTGATGGGCGGGGCCAGGTCAAACCATACGGTGTTGGGCATGAGCTGATAGGGCCCGCCCAGCATGGCCGAAAAGCACCCCGCGCCCAGGTTGACAAAGGAAACGTTGGCCGCGTCGGCACCAAAATAGGTCGACTGACTGCGGTGAAGGGCGCGCTCAACGGCGTACTCGGGCGAAAGCCACTGCTCTTTCAAATCCTTGGGAGCGCGCAAGGGAGCGACGCCGGGCAGGGGAGCGGTCACGGCAAAATAGCCGCCCTCTCCCTTTTGCAAGGGCTGCCAAAACCTGCGGTGTCTCTCGCGAACAACTTGCATATCCATTCCTGCCACACTCCAAGATCAAGTTTCTGTTTAAATTATACCAAACGAACCGCCCGCCGCGCAACGGAAAAAGCCCAAAAGTCCCGGGTTTCACCGAAACCTCACGCGCCCTTCCCACCTGCGGGCGGGGAGGGTTCCTTGCGGGCATTTGCCCGCAAGGAAGGTGCGCGGCAGGCGCGCACCCGCTTCTCCTATCAGGGCTTCCCGTGCGCACCGCCTGCCTTCGGCATGCGGCGTTCCGCGCGTACTTCGTCCGCACTTCAGGGCTTTGCCCCTCCCGTCTGCAAAACGTCAAGGGTTCCTCAACCAAACTTTTTCTTTTGTTGTTACGATCCCCGCCCCAGGTCGTAGGGGCGCGCATTGCGCGTCCGTGGTTCTCGATCGCTTGCAAATCCAATCTCTCTCCATTATGTAGTATAATACCCATATCACCAATCCACCGTCCGCGCCGGATTGCGTTTTATCTTTGCTGTTAAGGAGTTTACTTTGGCCAGCTTATTCAAAAAAATGCGCGACGCGCTGACTCGCACCTCACAGGCCATCGGCCGCACCGTCGACGCCGTGCGCGGCTTGAGGCTGGACGACGCCTTTTTCGATCAACTCGAGGAAGACCTCATTCTCGCCGACGCCGGAGTGGCCATGGCCACGGCGGTCGTCGAGCGCCTGCGCGCCCGTTCGGTGCAGGAGCGCGAGTACGACGCTGACCAAGTGCGCGCCATGCTCGCCGAGATCATCACCGAACTGCTGGCCATCAAAGACAACACGCCTCAGCAGGGCCTAACGGCCATCATGTTGCTTGGCGTCAACGGCGTGGGCAAGACCACGACGGCGGGCAAACTCTGCCACCGCATGACCCAATCGGGCCAAAAGGTCGTCGTCGCTGCCGCCGATACTTTCCGCGCCGCCGCTCAGGAGCAATTGGACACTTGGGTCGAGCGGGCGGGCGGGCAGCTGGTCGCCCACCAACCGGGGGCCGACCCCGCCGCCGTCTTCTTCGATGCCATCGCCGCGGCCAAGGCCCGCAACGCCGACGTCGTGCTGTGCGACACTGCGGGCCGACTGCACAACAAAACCCACCTCATGGCCGAACTGCAAAAGATCTCCCGCATCGCCGACCGCGAGGGCATCCCCTGTCTGCGCCTGTTGGTCGTCGATGGGGCCACGGGGCAAAACGCCGTCAGCCAAGCCCGGGCGTTTACCGAGGCCTGCGGCGTCGACGGCATCGTCATCACCAAACTCGACGGCACCGCCAAAGGCGGCGTCGTGCTGTCCCTGGCGGGCGAGCTGGGTCTGCCTGTCTACTACGTCGGCATCGGCGAAGGTATCGACGATCTTTACGAGTTCGACGCCGAGGCCTATGCCGCCGGACTGGTTGGCCTGGCCGCCGCAGAATGAACTCCCCCACGAAAGGCCTCTCAATGACCACCAATCTTCTCAACCTCAACGCCCCCGCCCAATACACCGGCGGCGAGGTCAATGCCATTGTCAAACAGGGTGTGCCCCGCTTTGCGTTGTGTTTTCCCGATAGTTACGATGTGGGCATGAGCCATGTCGGTTCCAAGATCCTCTACCACGTCGTCAATATCATGCCCGACTGGGCGTGTGAGCGCGCCTTTGCCCCCCGCGCCGATCGCGAGGCCCAGTTGCGCGAGGTGGGAGAAAAGCTCGCCACGCTGGAAAGCAACACCCCGCTGTGCGACTGCCAGGCCATCGGCTTCTCCTTGCAATACGAGCTTAGCTATACCAATGTGCTGCTCATGCTCGAGCTGGGTGGCATTCCCCAACGCCGCGACGAACGCACCGATGCCCACCCTATCGTCATCGCAGGCGGTCCCTGTACCACCAACCCCATGCCATTGGTGGATTTTATCGATGTCTTTGCCATCGGCGACGGCGAAGAGATCCTGCCCGAGCTGCTGGCCGCCATGGGCCCGCATACCACCCGAGCCGACAAACTCACCGCCGCCGCCCAAGTGCCCGGGGCCTATGTTCCTGACTATAACAAAGGCGCAAAACGCCGCATTATCGAGGATCTGGATGCCGCGCCCTATCCCACCGCGCCTGTGGTGCCCTATGTCCAGGCCGTGCACGACCGCGCCGTTATCGAGGTCTTCCGCGGCTGCTCGCGCGGCTGCCGCTTTTGCCAGGCAGGCATGATCTACCGCCCCGTGCGCGAGCGCAAGGTCGGCACCCTGTTGCGCCAGGCCAAGGAGCAACTGGCCTCGACGGGCTACGACGAGTTGGGCCTGTGCTCGCTGTCGACGGCGGATTATTCCCAGGTCGACGCCCTGCTGGGCACCCTGTCCAGCGAGTTGACGCCTACCCACACCTCACTGTCACTGCCCTCGACCCGCATGGACGCCTTGCAAAAAGCCCAGCTCGACGAGCTGGCGGCCGTGCGCAAATCGGGCTTGACCTTCGCCCCCGAGGCGGGCACCCAGCGCCTGCGCGACGTCATCAACAAAAACGTCACGCAGGAGGACATCGACCGCACCCTGACTCATGCCTTTTCGGCTGGCTGGAACCGCGTCAAGCTGTATTTTATGATCGGTCTGCCCACCGAAACCCAGGAAGATCTGCAGGGCATTGCCGATATGGCGCGAGGCATCCGTAAACTCTTCAATACCACCCCCTGCGACATCCCGCGCAAGGGCTTGGCCGTCTCGGTCTCGGCCAGCACCTTTGTGCCCAAGGCGGGCACACCCTTTGCCCGCTGCCCGCAAATTTCGCGCGAACAAATTCAAGAAAAGCAGGAATTCCTGCGCCGCGCCCTCAAAATCCCCGGCGTCACGTTCTCATCGCACGATTCCAGCACCAGCGTGCTCGAGTCGGCCTTTGCCCGCGGCGGTCAGGAACTCTGCAACGTCCTCGCCCGCGCCTATGCCTCGGGTTGCCGCTTTGACGGCTGGCGTGAGACCTTCCGCTTCGACGTTTGGCAACACGCCTTTGCCGGCTGTGGCCTGGATCTGGATGCATGTGCCACCCGCAGTTTTGCTCCCGACGAGCCCCTGCCTTGGGCTCCCATCGACATCGGCGTCTCGCAAGAATTCCTTGACCGCGAATACGCCGCCGCCATGGCCACTCAAACCACCCCCGATTGCCGCGAGGGGTGCCGGGCCTGCGGCCTGCAAGCGGTTTGCACCAAATTGCCGCGACCTGTTGCCGTCAATTAATCACGAGATCTCCCCCGAAAGGATTCCTTATGCGCATCGCCTTCTGGATCTCCCGCTCGGGCCCCGCGGCCCTGGTCTCCCACTTGGATATGCACCGCGCCATGGGCCGCGCCCTGCGTCGCAGCGGTTTACCCATCGCCTATTCGCAGGGTTTTAACCCCCACATCCAGCTGTCGTTCGCTCTGGCCGTGCCGGTTGGTATCGCCTTTGACGAAAACTGGATGGACGTTACCATGTCGCGCGATGTCTTCCCCGAGGAGGCTTACCAAACCCTGCTGCCCCACATGCCGCCGGGCGTCGAGCTGATCGCCGCGGTTGCCCTCGAGCAGTCGGGCCCCACGCTCATGCCGCTGGTCACCCGCGCCGCCTACCGAATCGATGGTCTGTCGGCCCAAGACAACGAAGCCCTGGGAACCGCCCTGCAAATCCTGTTGGCTGCGGAGGAATACACCATTATCAAAAAGACCAAATCGGGACGAAAGCCCGTCAACATCCGCCCTATGGTGCACGGCTTTACGCCGGGCGAGGCCCCCGAAATGCTACTCTCGGCGGGCAGCGAGGGCGGGCTCAATCCCCTGTTGCTGTTGACCAACCTGCTGCCCGGTCTCACGTCGCAAATCACCCTCACCCGCCTGGTCGATGTCCGAACGCCGCTGGGTATGGCAAAATGAAACAGTTTTTTCTCGTCCCTCATGGCGATGGCCGCCTCGCCGCCATCGTCACCGACGGACACATCACCCGCTTGTGTGTCGACGGCCCTGACGCCCCGGCCAGGGCAGGGGAGATCTACCGCGGCAAGGTGGTCGATGTCGTCAAAAAAGCCAACTGTGCCTTCGTCGACATCGGATGGAAACACAACGGTTTTCTGCCGCCCGAGCCCAATGCCCCCACGCCCGGTGGCAGCGTCGTCGTCACCCTGACCTCAGTGTCCGCCGAGCCCGGTAAAGGCCCCCGCCTTGCCCAGGGTCCGCGAATCGCGGGCACCTACATGATCCTGCAACAGGGCCACCGTGCCGCGTCTAAAGACATTACGGATCAACAAGCCGCGTTGTCCCGTTTGGACGGCATTCTCGCCCCCGATGAAGGTGGCGTTTTGCGTGCGGCGGCGGCGAGTGTCCCCGACGATATCCTGCAACAAGAGTTGGCCGCCCTGCGCCAAATTAGGGATGCCGCGCTGGCAAGCCAAGGCCCCTTGCTCTATCGCCCCGACCCCATCGCGGTTTTTTTCGAAGAACACAACGCCGGCGAGATTCAATGCGAGATCCAAGCCGACGCTGACTATATCGCCTCCCTGGGTATGACCCCGACACTGCGCCCCACTGGCCTGGCCGACCGCCACCGCTTGCCCGCGACGCTCAAACAAATCGCCGGGCCCACCGTTTGGCTGGACTGTGGAGCCCGACTGACCATCGAGACCACACGCGCCGCCACGCTGATCGACATCGATGCCGCCAAATGCACCCAGCCTATGGCCAAATGGCTGCCCGCTGCCGCAAAAGGCGTCATGGACCAAATCGCCCTGCGCGAGCTGTCGGGCAACATCCTCATCGATTTTCCCCGTAATGCCGCAACCCAACAACCAATCGACACCCTCATCCGCGCAACTGCCGCCCAAGACCCCACCAAAACCACGCCTCACGGCTTTACAAGCCTGGGTTTTTACGAAATCGCCCGCTCCCGCCGCGTAGCCCCGACACCCACAAAATCGTAGGTGCGCCTGCCGTCCGACAAAAAGGCCTCCCACCATCGGAAGGCCTTTTCACACACGCCAAAAAATAATCCATATAATAAGTTTTTGAGGAGGGGGCCCGGGGGAGGGACTTTTTATCAAAAAGTCCCTCCCCCGGAAAAACCGCTACTCCATTGACACCTTCGCCTTCTTCTTGCGCG
>JGI994J12354_10005454_pt1 | contig 10939 bp, 11 predicted proteins | sample IntmicLarv3ML3BL_FD_12354 | JGI IMG/M metagenome (IMG submission 12354)
CTCGGTGTGATCATGGACAGTCCCTCTTAACAATCGCCGCACCGCACCCCTCGGATTTACTGTGTAACGGGGTTACACAGTAAATGTCAGATGCCTTATCTGAAAAACATCGGCAATTGGCGGGCATTTGAGGGCTTTGTCGCTCAACGCGAATCTTCGGGCGATTACGCACTTGACCTCTGTCAATTCGTGAGTGCATAAACATAATCATGGAATTTTCCTCCTCCCAATCGGCTCTTTTTCAGGAATTTCCGCTGCGTCAAAACTGCGTGAAACATTCAAAATTTCCAGATATTCCGCCTCAACCGTTTCCGCCGGTCGGCCATAACTTTTCATACTCTTAGCTCTCAGTTCGACCGCGTCACGAATTTTCGGAGAAGGCGGCAGCGTCTGGCCGGACACCCATCCGGTCGCTTTTCCACCGGACTGCAAGCTGGCATAAATCTGGTAACGCGGCAACAGCATGAAATCTACCGGCTCCAAATCTTTGGACATGGCCGCCATCGCTTTGGCATCCTCGCCGTTCAGCCCGAAGACGATTTTGTTACGGGCGTTGGCGTCGATGCCGGAACGGATTTCCGGCGGCAGCTGACCGCGATACTGATGCGCCATGGTCAGCGCGACACCCAGCCCTCGCGCCTGTGCCAATGCGTCGGACAGATCGGTCGGCAGAGATAAATAATCCTGAAGTTCGTCGATGAAAATACTGACCATCGTCCGTTTTTCTTTCGGAATGTTGGTGCGGGACAGCGCCAGCGTCCACGTCAATCCAACGATCAGAGAACCGAGCAATCGCGCACTTTCCGCCCCGATGATGCCTTTGTTTAAGGGAACCAGAACAATTTTATTTTTGGCAAATAAGTCGGTCAGTATGAATTTTGGTTTGGATTGACCGAGGACATTTCGCAGTCCGGGACGAAGAATAAATTGCCGGATCTTATTCATCACCGGCGCAATTTCGGTCAGCCGCTGGTTTTCCTTCATCGATTCAAAACTCGCCCAGTAGGGTTCCAGCCCGATTTTATCCTTGATTCTGCCCGTGATTTTCAGCCGGAAATCTTCATTTGTAAGTAAAGCCGGGAGCCATAACAGCGACGCATTTTTCGTCTGAGCCAGTGTCAGCAGCGCGGCAGTAAAAACATCAGCGGATCGGATTCCCCAGTTTTCATTGAAAACTTCCTTGAAGACGGACAGCACTGCGTCGGCGATCAGGTTCGGATTGCCGTAATCCTTGAATGCGAACGGATTGAAACCCACCGGACAGGGGTCGGACGGATCAATGACGATTACGTCCTTGTCACGGTTCGCCGGAATCCGCGCTAACACATCATTCACCAGATCGCTCTTCGGGTCGATGACAAGCACGCCGCGCCCGGCGTGGATGTCTGCCATGATCAAGCTCTGCATCGTGGTGGATTTTCCCGTGCCGGTCGGCCCCAGAATCACAGTGTGCTCCAATGCATCGGTCGGCGTGATGCTGATCCGAGTGTTGGTCGGACTAACCGCGAAACAGCGCGATGAATCGATTTTGTTTAGCCAAGCTGGAGGCGGTATTGTTTTCGGATGAATATCCGCCACACCGGTGAAATCCGTGTCGCCAATCGGGAGTAACAGAAAACTCGCCAATTCCTTAACAGATAATTTCAGCGGGAAATGCCACGGCGCGTGAGCGTTGTTCAGGGCTTCGTTTTTTTCGTTCGCGGCGGTGATGCGAACCCCCGCCGATTCCAGCGTGCGCAGCGCCGAGATAATGTTATAGAAAATGCCGTTGTTCGCGCCTTCGCTGAGGCCGAGCCGCACCGTAACAAAAAAGCCGTGTTGGGAGATTTTCTCACGGACACGGGACATGCTTTCGGAGGAAGCTTCTGAAATATTTCCGGTCATCAGGTCAAACCAATTGGCGTGCGGATCGGATATCTTTTTCGGCGCGGGCGACGGCGCGTAAGAGGGACCGAGCACGATTTGCAGCGTCGCCTCTACATCGCGAGGCAGAGTTGCCATCGCCGCCAGCCCAGAGCGGATGGCCGAAATGCTTGTGTCAGTTTTTAATGAAAGTGCCGGTCGGGAAATTTTCAGGCGTTTGGCCGTTGCCACCGGTGTGCGGTCAGATTCATCTAATGCGGTGAAGCGAATTCTGCCGTTGGCGCGGAAGATCTCGTGAATTTGACGGACGAAACAGCGGAAGGTGCCGAGGAAAAAACGGACTTTGTTTTTTCTGCCGCGCACTTCCCAAATGACTGAACCGCGCGGTGTCGCCGAGGCCAGATGGGTCAACAGAGCATAAATTGTTTCCAGCGTATATGGCCGCTGCCAAAATATTTCATACCATAACAATTCCTGATTGCGCTTCATGTCCGCCGCCCCCTTAATATCCGCCGTGATGGTCTTTCCACCACCACCAGCCGAACCATCCCGCCGCCGCTAGCACCACCAGAATCACCAATACCCACCAGATTTGAGACAAATAGCACATCGCCAACCGGATCAGATACATCGCGAGGGCGAAAACCGCCGCGATTTCCAAAAACAGCATGAAATATCCCTTGATTTTTTCGCCCACTCATTTCAACTCCTTCTTTTTTACGCGCGGCACAGGGTAGCCGGGGATCGTAATATCGCTTTCAATTTCGTTGCCCCAAGCGTCCCAGCCCGGTTGTGATCTTCTTGCGAATAATTCTAAATACGGGCCGGGGCTGCATCTTTCGATTATAGAATATTGCTCTTCAGGTTTGTGGCTGTGGTCTTGGACGGGTGCGAACAGCCAATTCGGCTGAGATTTGAACAAAACAGGTGCGTTTCCCCGAGTTCCCAATAATACATGCTCTGTGGCATTCCGGAGATAATTTCCTAAACCCAGACGTGGTTTTATCCAAGTGAAAACACTTTTCGGCTTGAAGCCCCAAGCTTCGAGCACGTCATAACCGTCGCGCAAACTGGCTGGCGTCACCCAAAGCCAGCAATGCGAATTTTCTTCGCACAACTCTGCCACTGGCATTTTCTTAATCTGATCCAGTGTCATTAAATTGTAATGATTGACAGCGCCATAGCTGCCCCTTTGGTTCACATCCCACGGAGCATCTACCAAGATGGTGCGATAACGTTTGCTGTTTGACATAATTTCCTCCTTCGTTTAATTTTTTTGCCTTTTGGCAGTGCCGGTTATAGCGTATTGATTTTGTAAGCGCAAGGAATTTTGCGTTTCAGTTTTATAGCGATTCGACACCCTGTTACAGGGGCCAGATGGGCAATAAGAAACGCGAATTTTGCTGTTGTCAACTTGAATGTCATAAACATCATGAATTGTCGAGAAGTTTCTTTGCTTCCGCAGAATCCGCCGACAATAACACCACTTTGCGGTTTTGGGATGCCAGCTTTTCAATCAGATTGCCGCCGAAATCCGTATCTGCAACATGCCACGGATCATCAAACCCCAGCCCCCGCGTGATCAGCTGCCCGTCCAGCACGCCCATGGAAACCAGCGTATCGCGGACGGATTCGGCGCGAGATTCGGATAATTTTCGGCAAAACTTTTTGCGCCCCGTGGCGGTCGTCCCCACCAACAAACCTTTAAATTCCGGATGGGAAATCATATATTCCGCCGCTGGTTGCAACGCGGCTGCGGCGGCCTCCGGATCGACATATTGCGCGCTGTCCCCGATAAACTGCACCCGCTGTTCATCAAATACCGTGATTTCGTCCGGATCAAAAGAAAGAGCGGTTTCTTGCGGTAACTCAACGACGGAAATTTCAGGATACTCGCTGGAATCATTGATTTCCCGGCTGGGCGGCGCGCCGGATATTTCCATTTTTCCACCGCCTTTTTCGATGATAGCTGTCCAGATTTCACGCAACTTCCGGTTTTGCGCATAAGAGAGAGGCGGTTGCGGCAATGCAACATCGCCCATCTGAACCCACTTGACTGTAATGCCGGAAAAGTCCGGAATCGCGCCGCGTTTTGCTAATTCGTCGGAGATGACATCGGGATCAGCGGTGAGCAAATTGTTGTGAAAGTTGAGCGCGCCGACCATGGAAAATCCGGTGTCCAGCATGCATATGATTTTTTCGCTGTCAGCCGGAGCCATTGAAAAGGAATTCACGGCTTGCCACAACGATTCAAGGGTATCCAATTCGGGCGACTGGGCTTTGATCTGAGTCAAATTCGAGAGCAATTTATTTGCTTTTGACTGTGCGTCGGATTCCAGTTTTTTCGGATCGGCTTGTCGGTATTGTTCCGGGATTATGTAGAGATCGGCGCTGGCGATATATGGTTGGCCGTCACAGCAAATTACGGATATAAATCCGTTCGTCGTAGCACGCGCCACATCGGAAACCAGATCAGTATTGCCGAGATTTGGTGTATAGGCATTTGCGTGATTTCCCAGCACAATGGCCACCGCCACGGGAGTCTGTTCTGCATAAGGGTCGGAACCATCACAACCGGACAACATCAGAACCAGTGCGATCAGGACGATCAAATAAATGGGTGTCTGAAAGTTAATTTTTTTCATCGAGTATGCGCCTCCTCATTGTAATCGGGATATTCCACCACATAGCTCGTCGCACTGGGCGTGCCGAGATGCTCGGAAATTCTCTGTCTGGCATAGTTAAAAAATTCATGTTTTTGGTTTTGAACCATCGATAGCGCGGCGTTATATTTGGATTCATCCTCTGACAGTAGACGATTCAAATATTCCTCATCGGGGCTATATTCCTCCAAAATCGCGTCGATCTGGTCGATGCGGTCGGTCAGTTCGATATGCTCCTTTTCGAGTTTTTGAAGTTCTTGTTTCAGCGGATTGCTCATGGAATAGGAAGCTCCGAAGGCGATTAAGGAAGTCGCAATTGGTAAAATTCCAAAAAACCAAGCATATACAATAGAATTGGAAGAATTGCCGGATTCGCTGGCGCTGCTGCCAATGACAGAGGTGGCGGTGTCGGAGAAGTCCGGGAAAACCAATGAATGCGTCGCCAGCCTCAAAATGATATTGATGGCGCAACCCAAAATGAAAGCGAGTAGAGGCACGATAATCGCCAGAGCCTCAACGTTATAGCCACAGGCTTTTTTCTTCAGATTGAAGCCGACATAAGCCGGGCTGAACTCCATAATCACGACCATGCCGAGGATGCAAATCCCTCTCAAAAAAGCGTTGTCATACAGTATGGCGGAAAAAAGCGAGGAAAAGGAAGCGTAGTCAGCGAGTGCGCAAAATCCGATGATGATGCCTAAAACCCAGGTGTTATTCCAAACGGAATCCGATTTGTATTTTGACTTGTGAAGCTGGTTTCGTGCTGTAAAATGCAGGTTTCCTTTTTTGTCGAGCTTGTAAACTTTTTTGCTCATAGCGGTCATTCCCTCCTTAGAATTTATTGGCGCTGTAACGTTCCTCGGCCTCTTCCAAGGCCTGTTGGTTTTCGGTAAGAGCCGACTTCAGTTTTTCCATTTCCTGTTCAAAAGCACGTTGATCAGCCCTGCGGCGGTCACAGATACGGCGGATTTGATCTGCGTGCTCCGCTTGCTGCCGCTTGAGATCTTCGGTCGCTTTGGCGGCCATACTGACCACCGCATTGTCGAGAGCCCCTTTATTTCCGGCGTCGATTTCTGTGGCGCACAGCCTTTCCAAATGACCGTCGAGCGTAGGCTTGAAATTAACAAACGGTTCGTAGATTTTATACGCTATCGGACGATACCCGGCAAATGGACTGCGCTGTTTAAAATCCGTGACGGTGTCGTGGTCATCTTTGTTTTTGTTCAGAAACATAATCTTCCTCCATTCTTTGGATATTGGCGGCTGTGTCGCCGTATTGTCTGCGTGCGAGGATTTGTTTCACATCCCCCTTAATTTGATTGTTCTGTGCGTAATATTCCGTTTCGGCATTGGATTCAAGGACGATCACGGGGGTGGGCGGAAGTATTTTAAATTTTTGATGAGTTTGAAGCATTCCGTTCCAGTAGGCGAGAATCCTCTGTTCGGCGATTCCAGCGGCTTGCTCACAGGCCATACGGACTGTTTTCTCCGTTGATTGAATCACGCTGGATAACTCCATCAGCTGACGATAATTTTCCTCCCTCCGGCTTTCAAGCTGCCGGAGACGGCTGAAGTAGCCGAGATGACGTTTTTCGTGTTCCCGCTGCCTCCGGTTGGTGATGATCGGCTCCGATAGATTCTCCTCTCCCTTGATCCGTTCGGTTAAATCTGCGGGTGGCGGGGCGCTTTGACGATGTGTTTCCAGCTGTTCCTCCAGAACAGGAATTTCCTGACAAATCCGGGTGATTTCCTTGTAATTGTTTTCGTGTTCCGACTGTAACTCACTCCATTTGAAGATGCAAAATTCGTTGTAGGCATTGATTTTCTTGGACAGTGCCGGTGAAATCCAGTCGCCGGATTCATCCTGTTTCGGCAAACAACGCTGCCCATCGCGGCGGCCTAATCTGCGCAGCCGGGAGCTTTCTAATGTGCCCAGCTGCTCGGGTTTGGATTTTGGCGAAGGTTGGTTCTGGTGCGCCGGGGGACGCGGTCGTTTTGGGATTGGCATGTGTATTTCCTCCTTTTGATTTTTGTGGGTTGATAGTTTCCACCTCCTGTGAATTGTGGTATACTGTGCGAAAAGGGATTCAGGGGATTGGATTGACTCTATTGTAGAATTTGCGGACGAAAATCGCACGGACGCTTACGGACAGTTACGGACGCTACGGACAAATATGAACACAAGGGATGGACAGAAAATGCCGAAAACAAGGGATTCTCAGGATTTTATAGATTTTGCAAATATCCTGAAAATTTATTACGGACTGGACGAAAACAGGGTTCTCAATCAAGAAGATTTCGTCAAGCTTTTATTTGAAAAAATCAGCAATGTGAATGTAGATTCTGAGGAACGTATCTCAAGTGATCTTGGCACTTATTTATATAAACGAAGCATTTACCCGAATGTCAGCACGGTGCTTCTTTCAACGCTCAACAAGAATAAGTTTAGAAAATGGATTACAAACAAATCTGTTTCAGATGATGCCGTTATGGAGCTTCTTAAAAAATTGGAGGGTTTCATCCACGAACGTCCCCGTTTCGATGACGCGGATAGGAAAAAACTACTAAAACTTTGCACATTGGACGCGGCGGGAGAATTTGTCGCGGAGATATTTGTAAATATTCTTTCCGCACCGGATGGTGAACAGAAAATACATACCCGGTATATAACCGATTCTGGAAAGAAAGCGGTGCAGTATTTCGTTGGAAGAATCGACGAATTAAACGACATAAAAACACAACTCGAATTAGATACTCCACAAGCGATCTGGATTCACGGCATGGGCGGCCTCGGCAAAACGCAATTGTGCCGCAAGCTGTTCTATGATTTGGACGGACAATTTCCATTTATGGGTTGGGTGGTATTTGACGGGGATTTCAAGCACTCTATTGTTCGTCAAGTGATTTGTGAAAAAGACGAGTCCGACATGGAACAGGCATATCGGGATACACTGGAATATATAAACCGCAACCGAACCGGATTGGTGCTGTTCATCGACAATGTCACAAAAGAGGGGCTGGACACCGAAGAACTGAAAAAACTGAATTGCCACGTGATTGTGACATCACGGGACAGCGCGCCGGATACATTTACAGAAAAAGCTTTAGGTTTTTTATCTTTATCCGAATGCAAAAAACTGTTTTACAGTTACTACAAAAAGAAAAAGGACGACCTCGTAAATGAAGTCATCCATAGAGCCGGTTATTTAACTTTGGCGGTGGAATTGTTGGCGAAAACTGCCCGGAATATTGATATATCTATTGCGGAGTTACAGGCCAAGTTGATTGACAAATCCTTTGATCTGAAAACCGTTGTGGATACGAACTGGGACAATGATGAGGCGGCGCAAAACAAGGCGGTGTCGGATCAATTTCGGATTGTATTTTCTTTCTCTGGACTCATGGACAGCCCGGACAAACTCTATGTGCTCAAAAATATGTCTGTTCTGCCGTATTTGGCAACGCGGCAGAAATTGCTCTGCGAGTGGCTGGATTTGGATCATGAGCGCAACGTAATTCATGACCTCTATGCGTCCGGCTGGTTACAGCAGGATGAAGATGGATATTTGATGCATCCGATTATTTCGTATACGGTGAAAGCCGAACTGATGCCAACTTTCGAGGATTGTGGCAAATTAGTATCTACACTTGCTGAGAGGATTGCTTTAACCAACACTAAAAATGTGTTTGATGCCTTAGAATATGTGCCTTACGCGCAGACAGTTGCTGACTACCTAATTAGTATAGCAGAAAGTATCCATAAAGATCTGCTCCCTTATCTACCGTTTCTATGCATCCGTCTGGCAACTGTTTTTTCAGAGAGTAGCCAGTTTGAAACAGCATTGCGATACGGAAGAATAGCTCAGGCTATTGCTAAGAACGTAATCGGAATGGAACATCATTTATTGGCAGATATGTATAACTCCTTAGCCGAAATATTCATGGATAGTCAACACGATAATGACGAAGGTGTTCGATATGCTAAGCTCGCCATTAGGGAGGCTGAGGTTTCAGAAGGATTTAGACAATATTTACTTCCAGTATCTTATCAGAATCTGGCGGGGTTATTGCTGCAACAAGGCGACATATCGGGCGCATTAGATGCTGTAAATAAAGCTGTTGACAATTACCATAGCTTAAACTCAGACGAAACCGCTACACAATTGGCCAATACCTATCGGCTGTTATCTTCAATTCTTCTTAGGATTGGCGATCCAGCAGGTGCATGTGAAAGCATGGAATTATGTATACCAATTATTGAAAAAATCTATAAAGACCATCCCAATCAGCTTACTCTTGCTATAGTCTACAGTAATTACGCTCAGGCATTATGCTGCATGCTTGATCGATTAGATGACGCTATTGTTTTCTTAAAAAAATCAATAGTAATAAGGAAATCAAATAATTCTGATGATCCACGATTGGCCTCTTTGTATAACAAAATTGCTTGGGTGTATATTGAGCAGAGAAAATATACTATTGCTTCGGAATATTTAATGTCAGCAATAGGTGTTGCTATCAGTGCTAGACAAGAAGACGCTCCTTCTTTATCGAACACTTATTATTTGATGGCAAAAATATACTTTTTATCAAACGATCATCGGCAATCGATTATTTATGCAAAAAAAAGCATAGCGATAAAAACAACGGCACAGGACGAACTTGGGAGCTGTTGTTTGATTGCCAGATGCTATAACGCGCTTGGCGAATTGGAACGCTTTAAACGAACGGTCGAAGAGGTAGTTAGTTTCAAGAATGACGGCGAGCTTGATCCTGCGAATGTTGAACATTATTCTGAATGCATGGAACTATACGAAAATTTGACAAATAAATAACATCTTGCTATACTGCGGCACATAATGAGCAACCCCAACGAACCCCAAAACACAAATGCAAAAGAATCAAAAACTATTCTAACCTCAGGCGAGAAGTCGGTCGAGTTTGAAGGAAATATTCTTAATCAACTAACCGGCATCGCTGAAAAGTTAGACGTGAAAGTGGATTTCAGTAACCCCAGCAGCGTCGCGGAGTTCCTTGTTCCCGGCGAAAAAATCGATGATTCCAGTTATGTATCACTCTATGATGTTTTACAATATTTGTCCAGCAACGCCCGAAAAGAAATCACGCAAGGCGTAATGATGGATACGCCGTATCTCATTGAAAAAGCGGCCATGGGTTTTAATAACAAACAAAAATTCATTGCAAAATTGGATATGGAATTTGGTGGGTTCAAAAACCTGGAGGCACTTGAATATTTTTCGATATATCCGAACTCACATTTTACCGATGCCATTCCAACCGAATTCATGGGCGCTAAATTAGGAGAACCAAGACTCGTTCCGTATGTGGGCGCATATGTGATTAATGGTGACGACGAAGACAGCGATGACTATGTCAAAGTATACGGCGCAGTGAAACCATTATTTCTCGCCGATAATGTATCTTGGGATTTGGATGATTGTCTGAATTATCTAAAAAAATGATAGTATAATTTCTAGCAAAAATGTGTCCCAAAACCTCAAAAACCATAACCCAAACCAAGCCCCCGTATTCAGAGGCCACAAATAAACATATCAAATTCATATTCGAACCATAACAACCCGCTTTTTCGGCATTGTTATGGTTCTTTTCTGCGTCAAATCCGCATCAGATCCGCATAAAAACATGGCTCTTTCCCGCGTCAAATCCCCCTCAAAACAAATCCAACCCCAAATACGCCCGATCTAAATCATCCTGAGCAATCCCCAAATACCGCCTTGTAATCTCATAACTACTATGATTAAAAATATCCATAATCACAACCGGCGAAATCTCCCCGCTCGTCCACGCATGATACCCCCAGGATTTCCGCAAGCTATGACACGCCACCTTCCCCATAATCCCCACAGCCACAACCGCCGCCCGTATGATCCGCCAAGCCTGCACCCGACTGATCGCCCGTCCATCTTTACGATTATTGGCAAAGATAAAGCCGCTCCGCCTATGTGGGAGGCACAAACGGAGCGCATGTAACGCCTGTTTGTTCAGCGCAATCGTCTTAGGCTTTTTAGTTTTACCCTCAATCAACGTTACATGCGAACGAAAATTCCCGCGCCTTTCATCATAAACATCATCCCATGTGAGTCGAAGCAGATCACTGATCCTGAGCGCCGTACACGCACCCAAAACAATCAGCGCATAATTACGAAACTGCCCGCGCCGCAAATAATACTCCGCCATCTGCCGGAGTTGTCTCTTATCCCGAATCGGTTCTGTTGCTGCCATAAATATCGAAGCCCCCTTATCCATGATACCGATAAGTATACTGTATCCATGGAAAGGGGACGATGTAACCTTTTATCTCAACTGTTATTAGTTTAACCCCTTTAAAAGAATAAGTCAATCAAATTTCTCATTTTTTCGAACTCTTTTTA
>JGI994J12354_10005455_pt1 | contig 10938 bp, 8 predicted proteins | sample IntmicLarv3ML3BL_FD_12354 | JGI IMG/M metagenome (IMG submission 12354)
GCGGTATTTGCCCGCCATGAAAGCCATCAGGTCATCCCTTGTGGCTTGCTGCACGTTTTCCGCAGGCCCCAGAATGGTGCGCGCAAGCGGATGCGCGCCAAAGTGCGCCTCGGCAAGGAGCTCATGCACCAAGTCTTCCGGCTGATCCTCCACCATGGAAATCTCTTCCCCAATGACCGACTTTTCCTTCTCCATCTCCTCCGCGTCAAACGTCGCATGCAGCGCGAGATCGGAAATCAAGTCCATCGCCAGCGACAAATGCTCGTCCATCACCTTGACGTAATAGCATGTGCATTCTTTGGATGTGAAGGCATTCATTTGCCCTCCGATTCTGTCCATCTCCTCGGCAATCTGCCGCGCCGTGCGGCTTTTCGTTCCCTTAAAGAGCATATGCTCGATGAAATGGCTATAGCCATTGTCCGCATTCCCCTCGTTCACCGAACCGCTGCGCACCCACAGCCCCACCGACGCCGAACGGAAATGCGGAATGTTCTCCCCCATCACCATTAGCCCATTGTCCATCACATACTTGTCGTACACCTGTTTCTTTCCTCCCGCGTTCGTCATCTGCTCTATCATCCCTCCATTGTTCCTAGCTCATACATCGACACAAGGGGCTTGGGACATTCATCCCAAGCCCCACAGAATCTCTTTTCGGATGCGATCTAGTTGCGCGGGCCGCGGTTGAAGTTGCCGCCGCCGCTCCTGCCACGGTCGCCGCCGTTGAAGGGGCGATCCGGGCGCGGGGGACGAGGACGCTCGGGTACATCGATGTCCGCGCGTTGCAGGTTCACCCTGCCTTGCTGGTCGATCTCGAACACGCGCACTTTCAGCTCATCGCCGATGTTCACGACGTCCTCGACCTTCTCCACGCGCTCCACAGCGAGGCGGGAAATGTGGATCATGCCATCCTTGCCGTTGCCCAATTCGACAAACGCGCCAAATGTCATGATGCGAACCACTTTGCCCGTGAACACATCGCCCACTTGAATGTCCCTGACGATGCCGTCGATGATGGCCTTTGCCTTCGCGCCGGACTCTCCGTCCGAGGACGCGATGAACACGCGCCCATCGTCCTCGATGTCAATCTTGACGCCCGTGTCGGCGATGATCTTGTTGATGACCTTGCCGCCCGAGCCGATGACCTCACGAATCTTGTCAGGATGAATCGAGAAGGTGATGATGCGCGGAGCGATCGGGGAAAGCTCGGCGCGCGGGGCGGGCAATACCTTGAGCATCTCGCCCAGAATGTGCATGCGGCCTTCATACGCCTGCGCAAGCGCCTGACGCAGAATCGGCTCGTCGATGCCCTTGATCTTGATGTCCATCTGAATGGCCGTGATGCCGTCCTTGGTTCCCGCGACTTTGAAGTCCATATCGCCCAAGAAGTCCTCAAGGCCCTGAATGTCGGTCAGCACTGCAACCTTGTCCTGCTCTTTGATCAAGCCCATCGCGACGCCCGCGACAGGCGCCTTGAGCGGAACGCCCGCGTCCATCAGCGACAGCGTGGATCCGCACACCGACGCCATGGACGTCGATCCATTGGAGGAAATGGCCTCGCTGACCAAACGCAGCGCATAGGGGAACGCGTCCTCGCCGGGAATCATCGGCTCCAAAGCGCGCTCCGCGAGGGCGCCGTGGCCGATCTCGCGGCGGCCGGGGCTACGCAGCGGGCGCGCCTCGCCGGTCGAGAAGGGCGGGAAGTTGTAGTGGTGCATGTAACGCTTGGCCGTCTCGGGATGGATGGTGTCGAGCGTCTGCGCCTCGCTGAGCAGACCCAGCGTGGTCGCGTTCATCACCTGCGTCTGTCCGCGTGTAAACACCGCGCTACCGTGCACGCGCGGCAAAATGCCCACCTCGCACCAGATCGGGCGCACCTCGCGGGTATTGCGGCCATCGGGGCGCACACCGTCCACGATGATGTTTTTGCGCATCACTTCTTTGTTCAGCGCATAGATCGCATCGCCGATGAAGCTACCCGCATCGGGGTAGATTTCAGCGAAATGCTCTTTTGTCTCTTTCTTGACCTGTTCCTCGCGCGCCTGCCGCTCCTCGCGGTCGGTGGTGGAGAAGGACCAAACCACCTTATCGTACGCGAACGCGCGCACATCGGCGGCGATGTCTTCCGGAACGAGCACGAGGGCGAAATCCCTCTTCGCCTTGCCGATTTCGGCGACGATCTGGCTCTGGAACGCGACGATGCGCTTGATCTCCTCGTGCGCGTACAAAATCGCGCGAAGCATGGTTTCCTCGCTGATTTCATCGGAGCCTGCCTCGACCATCATCACGGCGTCCTTCGTGCCGGAAACAGTCAGATGGAGCGGGCTGTTCTTGCGCTCCTCCAACGTGGGGTTGATGATGAAGCCGCCATCATCCGCCATGCCGATGAGCACGGAGCCGGTCGGGCCGGCGAAGGGAATCTCGCTGACGGCCAGAGCGACCGACGAGCCGATCATCGCGGGGATTTCGGGGGTGCAATCGTCGTCGGAGGACATGACCTCGCACACGACGTTGACGTCGTTGCGGAATCCCTTGGGGAACAGCGGGCGAAGGGGACGGTCGATCAGGCGGGAAATCAAGATTGCCTTCTCGCTCGGACGGCCTTCCCTGCGCATCCAACCACCGGGAATTTTGCCGACGGAGTACATTTTTTCTTCGAAGTCGCAGCCCAGCGGGAAGAAGTCGATGCCGGGACGCGGGTTTTCCGATACGGTGGCCGCCGCCAGAACGGCTGTGTCGCCATAACGGACGAGCACGGAGCCAGCCGCCTGCTGGGCGTATTTGCCGAACTCCAAAGTAAGTGTGCGGCCCCCCAGCTCCATTGAATAGGTCTTTGCTTCCATAAGGGTCTCCTTTCGCGCATGTCGATTTGTCTTGCACATCCATATGCGCGAGGTTTGCCCGACGAAGCCCCACGGCCTTCACCGGGCAAACCCCACGCGCGTCGCGGATATACAAAAAGTAGCAAGAAGGGTTGGCGGCGAGCGCCAACCCCACGGGTGCGATGCTTAGCGGCGAACGCCCAACTCTGCGATCAGTGTGCGGTAACGTTGCACATCCAGGTTGCGCAGATAATCGAGCAAGCCACGGCGCTGACCAACCATCAGCAGCAGGCCACGGCGGGAGTGGTGATCCTTTTTGTTGATCTTCAGATGCTCGTTCAGGTGGTTGATGCGAGCTGTCAAAAGCGCGATCTGCACCTCGGGCGATCCGGTGTCTCCTTCGTGGCGGGCAAATTTTGTGATGATCTCTGTCTTTCGAGCCTTGTCCATGGTTCTACCTCCAAATATTCGTATCCCCGCAAACCGAGCGTGGCGTCTGGAGCGTCGCCATCCCCAGCAAGCGGATCAGACCGTTCGTTATTGTACCATGCCATCCCCTGTTTGTAAACGCGAAAAACGATGAAAAGTGGGAAGATCCGAAGACGAATCCATATGTCTGAGGGCAAAAATGTGTTATACTCAAAAAAACGCATAGGGAGAGGTGTCCATGACCGATCATCCAACGTTGACCGCCTTCGCCCGCGAATGCCTACAGCATATCCCCACAGCGTCAAAAAAACCGGAAAAATACCGCTTCCGAAACCGCTTTACCCACACGCTGCGCGTGATGAAATGGTGCGAGCGGCTGCTGGAGGAGGTTCCCGCGGACAGCGATGTGGTGATGGCCTCCGCCGCGCTGCATGATATTGGTTACACTGTCTCCGCACAGGATCACGCCCTGCACGGAGCCATCATGGCGGAAAATTTTCTACGGGAAAAAGGCTATGAAGAATCCTTTCTGCTCAATGTTTCCGATCTGATCTCCCGTCACAGCGACAAGCGCCTACCCACCGAAAAAATGTCCAACGAGCTGATCATCCTGCAAGATGCCGACTGTCTGGACGAGATCGGCGCGCTGACCGTGCTATGGGACGCCATGGCGGAGGGCGCGCGGGAGGAGCAATCCTATGAGGCCACCCTCCAGCGCATTGAGGATTCGTACGCATCGATTACCGCTCGCAACCGCAGCCTCAAAAGCGCCTATGGACAAGCCCTGTATCTCGAACGGTTGGATGTATTGCGCCGCTATATAGAAGATGCGCGGTATGAGCTATTCTTATGACTCATCGTTATGGAAAAAAGCGGCAGCGATCCCTTTCACAGGAGGTAGCTGCCGCTTTTTCGATCACTTTGTCTATCTCTGCTGCGCGAGTGCCATGATCTGCTGGCCAACCAATGGCAACCAAGCCGCCATTTTCTGCTGGGTATAGGCCGTGCTCGCCGCGCGCTCCGCCATTTTCACCTCTGCCGAACCATTCGCGACCGTTTGGATCACACCCATCACGCATTTTGCGCTTGCGTTCACCGTGTCGTTCGGGGCTGACGTGTTCCCCGCTTCTGCATTCTTCATTGCCGCAACGGTAGCCGCCACAATCTGCGGACTCAAAAGCCTAAGCATCAATCCGCTTGCCGCGTAGCTTAGCTTGGGTACATCCTGAACTTCCGTTGTCTCTCGAGATTGTATCTCATATCCATCCATTCCACGAATGTGCGCCGCCATAATCTGCAACAATTTGGGAGGAATTCCGCTTGACAACGCGGCGAATATATCATCGATGCACGCATTGATCAGCTCTTGCTTCATGAGATAAAAGCTCCTAGCCGGACCAAGCGCAGAGGCAGGTTCCGATTTGTAGCAGTTCAGATTCGAGGGATCATTCTGCATAACCTTCCACCGCGCGATGTGATTGGCTATCTGCGTACCACACGTTCTTTCAATAAACTCCCTCGCAAGGCCGGAACCCGCTTTGGAAAGGGCGGTCGAACCGGCGTTGTTCTCGCGTACAGCACCAAAGGGAACGATTCCATTTTGCCCTCTTTCGAGCATTACGCCCTTCATTGCGTTTTCGACACCCAACAATTCCTGACTAAACGCAAATTCCTCCTGCGTAGGAGCGTTCTTCTTCGCATGCTGCACCCGCTTGATTTCGCCCTGAAGGTGCACATGCAAACGCGACGCGGCAACGATCCTCTTCGATTCGTCTTCTTTGCCATTACCGCCCTCTTCTGCATTGTGCCTCTGGAGCCATTGGCTCGTCGCAAGACTCAGCTTATCGAGCACCCCTTGCTTTTCCGTGAGTTGGTCTTTTGTGTCCTCAGCCATGCCTTCGTATGCCTCGAACGCCTGAAGGAGCATGGCATACTCGCTCTTCCCGCGCAGCCGGAAGCCACCCTTTCCGCCTTGCTCGCGCATGGCCGCCGAGTTGAAATCCATCGCTTCTTCGAATTCTATCTCTTCTTCTACACCTTCGAATTCGCCCGAGAACACATCTGTCCTGTGCGGAACGCTCATCGCCGCGCCTCTTCCGCGCCCACGGTGCGTCGCCACCACGCTCCGGGCGAGAGCCTGTCGGTTTTGAGGACCGGCCTTTTGAAATTGCTCCTCGATCTGCTGCCCTGAGCGTCCCGATGTATTGTACATACCGATCTCTCCGCCCAGCTTTCTCGCGATAGCTGCCTTACGCCTCGTATCCGCTATCCGCCGCTGTTGCTCTTCCTTTCCCTTCGGCATAGAGACACCTCCATTTATGCGTCATCAGTATAAGCTCCTAATGATTAACTTACTCACCCACGCTGAACATTCTCTGAACAATTGCAGCCATTTCCTCAAATCTTTTATGCACTTGCGCGAAATTTTCTGTGCGTCCATTTTTAACACTCCGCGAGGCTCCCGGCTTCCAACAACCGCCTCGTTATAATTGCGTCAAAGTCTCCGCAGTGGTATACTTAGCTGAATGTATAAAGAGGAATCTCTCGGAAACGGAGTGTGACCGATGGCGGGGAAGGATAAAGTATCCGAAGCTGTTGTGCGCCGGCTGCCCACATACCACCGGTACCTTGAGCGGCTGGCACAGGAGGGCACTACGCGCATCTCATCGCAGGAATTGGGGCAGCGCATGGGTCTAACCGCATCGCAAATTCGACAGGACATCAATTGCTTCGGTACCTTGGGCCAACAAGGATATGGATACAACGTAGAAGAGCTCCGGGGCCGCATCGCGGAAATACTCGGCCTGGGCAGGGCTTATCATGTGATCGTCGTCGGAGCCGGTAACATCGGACGCGCGGTGACGAACTACGTCGGGTTTACCCGGCTGGATTTCGCCGTGGAGGCGCTGTTTGATGTGGATTCAACCCGCGTAGGCGAGCGTGTGGGAGACGCGGAGATTTTTTCCACGCATACCCTGCCGGCCTATCTGACCACACACCGGGTGGACATCAGCATCATCGCGACGCCCGCCGAGGCCGCTCAGGGCATTGCCGACGAGCTGATGGAAGGCGGCGTGCGCGCCCTGTGGAATTTTGCCCCGGTCGATATCGCGGCAAAGCCCGGCTGCGTGGTGCAAAATGTGCAGTTGACTGATAATCTGCTCGTGCTGACCTATCACATGCTCAACGATCCGGCTGAGCAATAGACCAAGAGCGGCAAGACAGCAATTTTTCGCGCCTTCCTGCAACTGTCATGCTTTGTTTCTCGTATAGACAATGATAGAATGGCACGTCATGGAAGCTATGACGCGCCGTATGGCACGAGAGGGGTTACGCGATGACGTCCGGTAGAAAAGCTTCCCATGGTAGAAAGAAAAAGGGCTCGGTAGCGGTGGTTCTATTGGCCGTGTTGGCGATCCTTCTTTTTGTATCCGGTGGCATGTTGGCCTACGGATACGCACAGGAACTCAANCGAGTGGAAGAAATGCAGCTCGTCGTACAGGTCGATACGGTGTATCCCGGCATCTCCGTCGGCGGCATTGATATTTCAGGCATGACGGAGCAACAGGCCGAAGACCATATCATGGACATCGTCGCAAAAAAAATGGAGAGCTATGTTGTCTCGATTTCGGTAGATAGCCGCACATGGCCGGGGAGTCTGCCCTCGAGCAACAACGCGCAGCAGGCGCTCGATCTGGCGCTGCAATATGCGCGCACGGGCGATCTGGAATCCCGCTACAACGCGATCACCGCCCTGCGCGAGGCCCCAAAGGATTTCGCGCTGGAATACAAGGTCGATCCATCTTTGCTCCCCATGCTGATCGACACCATAGGCGAGGAGCTCGACTATGACGCCATAGACGCGACAGTCGTGGATTTTGACCGCGAAAGCAAAGCATTCATCGTAACCGATGAAGTGGAAGGACGGAGGCTGGACAGAGAGGGCCTCAGATCCGCTCTCTCCTTGGCCGTCGAAGCCGGAGAATATCCCATCCATCTGACGGGCACGTTGCATGTCGTCGCCCCTCAAGCGACGAAGGAGCAATTGTCCGGGCGCAATAAGCTTCTCTCCACCTTTACCACCACCGCAGCCACGGATTCCAAACGCAACAGCAACATCCGCCTCGCCTGCGATTCGTTCAATGGATCCCTCGTGATGCCGGATGAAATCTTCTCGCTAAACGAAAAGACAGGCTTGCGTTCTACGGCAAAGGGCTATCAGGACGCAGGTGCCATCAAAAACGGCAAGCTTGTGCCCGAGCCGGGCGGCGGCGTGTGTCAGGTTTCCACCACCCTTTTCAACGCCATCGTGCGCTCGGGAGTAGAGATCGTCGAGCGGAACAACCACTCCTATCCCATCAGCTATGTGCCGCGCGGCATGGACGCGATGATCAACTATCCGGGGCAGGACTTTAAATTCAAGAACACGACCAACAGCCCAATGTACATCCTCACCTCATTCGTCGACCAGAAGCTGACCATCGAAGTGTATGGCGAACCGCTGCTGTCCGAGGGCGAACACATCGACCTTCGCGCCGAAACGACCGCTACCTTATCGCCCGGCGCGACGGATTACATATACGACAGTTCGTTGTATGCGGGCGTGGAGCAGGAGGAACGCGCCGCCCGCACGGGCTACCGTGTAACGACGTATATTCAGCGTTACAAGGGCGAGGAAATGGTAGAGGAAAAGGAGCTGTTCAAAAGCTACTATGTCCCCTACAGCCGTCAGGTTCGCGTCGGCACGATGCAGGGCGGGTTTACACCGATACCGGAGTTGTAAACGTTTGCGAAAGCAAAGGCTTTCGCATATAATGAACGGCAAAAAATGAACGATAAACCGAAAACCCCGCGCTCATATACTGGGCGCGGGGTTTTTGCTTGTCGTCACTGACATAAAAAAACGGAAACGTCGCTGGAAGGAAAGACGCAAGCATCCATAGCACCGGGGAGCGCTCGGCTTCGAGCACTCCCCTTGAATACCTTTACAATGCGCAATCTAGCTTTACATTTCATACGCATGCGCTTGCGCAAGCATCATTTCTTTTACTTTCATCAAACGAATCTGCGTGCTGCGCTCGTTTTCATCCAGTTTCATCGTAATAAATTTGATGTTTTCCTGCATTTCGGGAATTAAAATGTATTCCAGCGCGTTCACGCGGCGACGCGTTTTCTCGATCTCCGCCGCGATAAGCTGGCAGCTCTTCTCGATTTCGGCTAGCTTGAGTAGATCGGGCAGCACGTCGTTCAGGCTCTTGACCGCGACATCCAGATCAACACTCGTAAACGCAAGCCCATAACTGTAGATGTCCGATTCGTTCGCGCTACGCACCTGGATGTCAAACTGCGGCACCATAACGCTGGTCACGTTTTTCTCGCTCGCCTCCACGGTGACTTCGCAACTGGGAATCAGAAGCGCCGTATTCACGGCCTCCTCGCTCATCGCGGCGCGGGCAAGCGCAAAGTTTTGCGCGGCGGTTTGCAGCCCGCGCTCCACGTTTTCGCGCAGGGCGCGGTTTACGCGCACCATTTCGAGAAATTGACGCATCAACTCGTCCCGCTTGTCCTTTAGCAATTTGTGGCCCCTTCTGGCGGTCACAAGCTTGCGTTTGATGCGGGTAAGCTCCATGCGGGTAGGGTTGATCTGTTTCTTTGCCATAGGAACCTCCTTACGAGGATTTGTGCGGGGCCTTCTTGGAGTAAAACGCTTGCATTATGCCTCGTCGGGCGCGTAGTGCTGATCCAGGAAACGCTCGTTGATGCGTTTCAGCTCCGAGCGCGGCAGGATTCTCAGCAATTCCCAGCCAAGCTCCAGCGTGGTTTCGATGTCTCGGTCTGTGGTGTATCCCTGACTCACATAACGCGTCTCGAACTCGTCCGCAAACTTGGCGTAGAGCAAATCGACGTCAGTCAGCGCCGCCTCGCCAAGGACGGTCATCAACTCTTTGGCGTTTTTACCACGGCTGTATGCCGCGAAGAGTTGGTTCATCGTGTTGGCATGATCCGCGCGTGTCTTGCCCTCGCCGATGCCCTTATCCTTTAGACGAGACAGGGAAGGAAGCACGTCGATCGGCGGCTGCATGCCCTTGCGGTACAGATCCCTGGCGAGAATGATCTGCCCCTCGGTGATGTACCCGGTCAAGTCGGGGATCGGGTGGGTCTTGTCGTCCTCGGGCATGGACAGGATCGGAATCATCGTGATGGAGCCTGTCTTGCCCTCCAAGCGGCCCGCGCGCTCGTACAGCGTCGCAAGGTCTGTGTACATATATCCGGGGTATCCACGGCGGCCGGGGACCTCCTTGCGCGCGGCGGAAACCTCGCGCAGGGCATCGGCATAGTTGGTGATGTCGGTCATGATGACCAACACATGCATGCCCTTATCAAACGCGAGATATTCGGCGGCGGTCAGCCCCATGCGCGGGGTTGCGATGCGCTCAACCGCCGGGTCGTTCGCCAGATTGATGAACATGACGGCTCGATCGATGGCGCCGCTTTCCTTAAAGGAATTGATAAAGAAATTGGATTCTTCAAACGTGATGCCCATCGCGACGAAGACCACCGCGAAGGGATCGTCCGTATTGCGAACCTTCGCCTGCCTCGCGATCTGCGCGGCCAACTGCGCGTGCGGCAAGCCGTTTCCCGAGAAGATGGGCAGCTTCTGTCCGCGCACCAGCGTGTTCAGGCCGTCGATGGCCGAAACGCCCGTCTGAATGAATTCCTGCGGATAGCTCCGCGCGCTGGGATTCATCGGCAGACTGTTGATGTCCCTGCGGGATTCGGGCAGGATATCCGGGCCACCGTCGATCGGGCGGCCAAGGCCGTCAAACACGCGCGAGAGCATATCGATGGATACCCCCAGCTCCATGCTGCGGCCCATAAAACGTACCTTGCTGTTTTCCAGATTGATGCCGGTGGACGCGTCGAAAAGCTGCACCAGCGCGTTACCCCCGTCGATCTCCAGCACTTTGCAGCGGCGCTTTTCCCCACTGACCAGCTCGATCTCGCCAAGCTCGTCATAGGCGACGTCTACGACGTCTCGCACCAACATAAGAGGGCCTGCTACCTCTTGAATGGTTCTATATTCCTTAGGCATCAGATTTCCTCCTTCAACTTGTCGGCCAATGCTTGAATCTCATCGGCGAGCAAGGCGAGAATGCGTTCCGCTTCCGCCTGAATCTTGTCGTCTTCCAGATACTTGATGCGTCCAATCGGTTCGCGGACGGAAATCTTGACAAGGCTGTTGATGTCCACGCCCTTCGCCAGCGCCGCCTGCGCCTGATCGTAGAACGCCAAGATCAAATTCATGATGGCGTATTGTTTGGATAACGGAGTGAAGGTGTCCACTTCGTGGAAGGCGTCTTGATGCAGGAAGTCTTCGCGAATGCTGCGGGCGGCTTCCATCTTCAGGCGGTCGGTCGAGCTGAGCGCATCCATGCCGATCAACTGCACGATTTCTTCTAGCTCACTCTCTTCTTGCAGCAACAGCATCATGCGGCCCCGGCCTTCTCTCCAGTCCTTTTGGACATTGTCGTCAAACCAGGAACCGACGCTGTCCTGATACAAGGAGTAGCTGGTCAACCAATTGATGGCCGGGAAATGGCGCGCGTAGGCGAGCTGGGCATCCAAGCTCCAGAACACCTTCGCGATGCGCAATGTCGCCTGTGTGACCGGCTCGGAGATGTCGCCG
>JGI994J12354_10005456_pt1 | contig 10937 bp, 8 predicted proteins | sample IntmicLarv3ML3BL_FD_12354 | JGI IMG/M metagenome (IMG submission 12354)
AAAAAATTCAACTTTTCTGAGTTGCATCTCAATTGTATATTTTTGATTATTTGAATCTGTACATATAATATCGACTTCCGTAAACAAATATCCGTTATTTTTCTCGGTGAACTCTTTAATATCGTAAGCCAATGTCAAGTAAGAACTAAAAAAATTATATTTTTTTTATTGAATTTACAATGTGTTTCGTATTGAAAAAATCTTCAAATTTCCACTTAATTTCAATGTGGTTTTCATCGTGTACAATAACATGGTCAATCAAGGAAGAAACTAATTCATCAGAATATTCTGTTGGGTAAGAAAAATTTTTTAGTATTTCCATTGCAGGTTCAATATTTTTTCTCCTATAATAATCGCATCTTTTTTTAAAGTATCAATTTGTATGATTAAATCTTTTGATTCCTTATTCGCTTCACCTTGCTCAATTAAGTATTTATCGTAACTAATTTTACCATCACTATATTTGTTATACAATATTAATTTTGAGTTAGAAATGCTAGATAATTCTTTTTCCAGAGATTGAATTTTTCTTAATAAATTAACAGATGATATAACATACTTTCCTTTTGCTTCTCTTTCAATCAAATTGTAAAACTGCTGAATTGAACTTAACGCGATGTTCCTAAGCTTATCTATTCCTATTTTGCCTGTCAAACAAGGGTTATCTGGCATCACTCTTGCATAAGGACAAAAATATTTTTTAGAACGTTCGCTAAGTCGTGTCATTGCATGACCACAGTCACTACATCTTATTTTAACAGGAAATGCGTGTCGTGATTTTGGTTTGTTTTTTTTGTATTTTCTTTTCTTTACAATACAGCCTTGAGCTTTTTCAAATTCCTCTCGCGTAACAATAGCTTCAAGCTTTTTTTCATAAATAATAAATTCAGGTTGCGCCGCATTCATGCCTTGAATTAGTAAACCTGTATATCTCAAATCACGAATAATATTAAGAGTTGTTTCTCCTTTCCATACCCTTTTAAGCTTATTTTCAGAAACCGCACCTTTCTTTTTAATTGAGTGCGCCAAAGGTGTCAATATACCCTTTTTATTAAGCGCAACTGCAATCTGTGGTGAGGATATGCCTAAAATAGCTTTCTGAAATATAAATCTAACAACTGAGGAAGTCTCTTCATCAATTATAAGTTGATATTTATCCATTGGGTTTCTTTTATACCCATAAAATCCGAGGGATAAATTCTTCCCTGATTCCCACGCTGTTCTTACATTGGCTTTTATTTTACGTGATAAATCTTTGCAGTAATAGTCGTCACATAAATGCTTAAACGCAATCCCAATATCAGCAGAGTTTTGCTGTGTAGCACTATCAAAACAATCATTGACAGATATAAAACGCACATTTAAAAATGGGAATATTTGCTCAATGTAATCGCCGACATCAATGTAGTTACGTCCGAAGCGAGAAAAATCTTTTACTATGATAGCATTTATCTCTCCGCGCTTTGCTTTCTCCAATAATTTTATTATGCTTGGACGCTCGAAGTTCGTTCCAGAGTAGCCGTCATCCGAAAATTCAATTACATGCGCTTTTTTTAATTCATCATGAGTTTGTATATACTCATTAATAAGGTCGCGCTGTCCTGTGATACTTTGACTGTCACCATATTGTTCATTGTTCGATGAAATACGAAGATACATCGCAAGAATAAATTGATTATCCATGTAAACGACCCTCTCTTTCATCATTCAGTTGAATCAAGCTATCCAATTCGTCTTTATATCGAAATATTACTTCAACATTTTGGTCGAGACTGACTTCAATACGTTCAACAAACGCAATTAACATTTCCCTTGATAACTCTTTTTGATTATCAAGTTTGTCGATGGCAGATATGCTTTCGTATTTTGAAAGATGTTCCGATTGTAAAGTGCTTATTTCGTCTGATAATTCTTCAAGTTTTCGAGAGAGTTCAATTTTTTGCACATCATAACTTTGATTAAAAAGCCTATAATTTTCTTCATTAACGATTCCTGCGCAGTAGTCATCATACAGCTTTAATTTTCTTACAAGGATAGTTTCTAATTCTTTTTTTATATTTTGCGCTTCGATGGTCAATTCATTTCGATAGTTTTCATTACTATTTGATGAAAGATTTTTTAAAAATCGGTCACGTTGGCTAACAAAAACATCTATTTGTAAGCGAATAGCAGTATAGATTATATTGAAGAGTTCTTCTTGCGAAAATCTCTTCCGAGATTTTTGGGGAATATATTGATTACAGTAAGAACAATAATAAGTTGGACGATAAGCATTATCTTTTAATACTTTACCATTTCTGCTATAAGCTTTTCCGCACTCTTTGCAAAAAATGAACTTTGCCAATATGTTTTTTGGTACAGTCGCACGTTCGGTTCTAATTCTATTATTATATTTTTCGCTTTTTTGTCTTAGTTGTTCTGCAACACTATCAAAATCAGCTTGCGAAATAATGGATTCATGAGTATTTTTTATAATAGTCCAATCCTTTTTATCAACATCGCATTGTTTCCCGTCTACCACTCTTGATTTTCCCATTACTACACATCCTGTATAGACGGGATTTTCAAGAATGGCAGCAACGACACATTCAACCCAATCATGAGGTTTTGCATATTTTTCATTTTTACAAATATTTTTTATATAGCGATAATATTTTGGTGCAGCGATATTTTGTAAATTTAATTGATGTGCAATGTGATACGCGCTCAAACCCTGCAACTTTAATTTAAATATCATTCTCACTACGTCAGCGTGAGTTAAGTATCTGATGACTTAGCACCTCACGGTGGCAGTTTTTCAGATACTCACTCCCGAACCGCACGTACACCTCTCGATGTATACGGCTCTCCATTTACTCAATCTACGGTATTGCTTACGTTAATGTTTCACCGTGAATAGTGCTATGACACTCCTCACAAACAATAAGCGTTTTTCTGTGTTTCATCTTCATCAATTTTTCCCAATCAGTTTCGCTTGTTAAAGCGATTAAATTTTTAACTTGGTGTATTAAAACTTCGTTGCATTTCTTACCACACAATTCACATTTGCCAGCTTTAAACCGATAATAAATTTCCTTCGGTTTATATAAATGGCTATATTCCACTGTTATATCTATGCCATCATACAAAGGGGTTTTAACTCTTGTGAATCCACTATTATAGAAAACAGCTTGTTTCTTTGTGCCGTTTTTAGTTTCATAAGGTGCAGAGAAAATATTATCCCTTGTAAATTTCAGTCTCGCCTGTCTCATTGTGATTTTGTATTTGGCGGCAACTGTCTTGTATAGGCTGTATTCCATTACATAATAATACTTGTTTAGGACAGATACATTACTTGTAAGCCTATAATAGTTATAAAGACCTCGTATCTGCTCGTTGTACTTCATAATCATTTCATTTGTTTGAAGATGTATATATTCGTTACGCTGTAACGGTTTCCACAATTCTTTTTCACCTTTACGATTGATTATTTTCAATACATCGTTTTGCAATAGATGATTAACCCATTTCTCTTTTGGCACATATAATTTCACCTTGTCAGAGAAAACTCGACTTTGACCTCTTGCCGTTTTCTTGGTAGATGTGTCTTTGCAGACAGTTATGTCGTAGCTTAAAAATCTGGCTTTTTCTTTTCCGTTGGTTATGAGTGTTTTCTCATCCGATAGTTGTAATTTCAGCTTATCATTTAGGAATGTAGTTATATCAGCCTTGATTTGCAATGCATCCTCATGGCTACCAATAATTCCAATAATGAAATCATCGCAATATCGTGTATATTGAAGTCGTTTGTATTCACTATCCATAGGTTCTTTGCTTGGCAAGCTAAGAAAATCCTTGCGCAAGAGTTTTCGTTCTTTTAGTGCAAAATCTTTTTCTTCATCGGATAGCGTGTTCCACGTTTTACGCAGTTTTTCACTATATCTTTGATGTCTACTATTAGATGCAGTATATTCATTATTGTGTTGCCTTACTGTTCCTTTGCTAAATTTTTCTGCATATTCTTCCATATATTTATCAAATTCGTTCAGATAAATATTGGCAAGTATCGGACTAAATCCCGAACCCTGTGCTACTCCTGAATACGTGGCGTTATAAATCCAATTTTCAAGGTAGCCTGCACGTAAAAACTTCCAGATTAACGATATAAACATCTCGTCTTTAATGCGTTTTCGCAAAATCCCTATAAGAATATGATGGTCTATGGTGTCAAAATAGGCTTTTATGTCACCCTCAAAGAACCATTTTACACCTGTGAAATTGTGTTGAATTTGTTGTAGCGCAGTATGACAACTTCGTTTTGCCCTAAAACCATGTGAGAGTTTAGAAAATGTTGGTTCAAAAATACTTTCAAGCAACATTCTAATTATTTCCTGCACTAATTTATCATTAGCAGAAGCAATTCCTAATGGGCGTGTTTTCTTATTTTTAGTGAAATGTTTAGTGTTCTTTTGGCTCTTACCCTTTGGAATATGAAATCTCTTTACCGATTTAGGTTGATAACTGTGGTCTTTTAGGCTTTCAATGATTCTTGTTACTCGTTTATTGCCAAAACCGTCAATACTTGTTTTGTCTACACCCGGGGTCATAGCTCCCTTATTGGGGTAGATGTTTTGGTACGCTATTAAATAGAAGTTTTCGTTGTACAAGTTTCTGTACAACCTTTCGTACTGATAATCTTCTACTTTAGCGTGTTTCTGTAGATTTTCCAAAATAATTGTTGGACTTCTCATAGTGCCTCACGCACCTTTCCATAAATATTTTGTGGAGTAAACTGTCCTCCTTCGCATAGTGATATAAAATTTCTATACCACATTGTAGGCGGCTTTCCCGCCCTCAAACTACTACGAGGACTCCGTAACCCTATTGGATTTTCAAGCACTCCTGCTATAGCTTGGAATGTTTACAACATTTTCAAGCACTCCAACTTAGGTTATCCCCATTTAGACAATTTAGAAAAGCTATGTTTTGTTGTCGGATACGACTTTCGCCATTTTCTGCTTATTGCAGATGGTTAGCGGTGAGATATGGTGTGTATGCCCGAAGCAGCCTGAACATACACTCTACCGCAACTTGACGTAAATAATCACCTTCCGTCAAGGTTGACAATAAAACTCCTCTGGCTATCGTTTAAGTAATCAAACTGTTTATCCTTATACAAAACTTTTTATCTCGATGCCCGTTCAAGGCTCAATGATTAGCCCAATAGCACCTTTACCGACAGGCTATACTCCCCGTCTGATTTCCCTTTCGGATAAGTCGGTTGATAGCGGGTCATTCCATATCTAACCCAATGTTACGCTACTAACACATTTCTAAACTGCCCGTATGGGCGCACCGCTTCGTTATCAATAATTAATTGGTGCTTATTTTCGGGTGATTTCAAGTATCCAAAGGGTGCCCACTGAATAATCGGCTCACCTTTTTCACGCTTGGCTTTGTATGCACTACGGACTTTAAGGGAAATATCTTTTGCATAAGACGCATTTATTATATTTTTTAAAGCAATATACATCCCCTCGCCTTGACAGCGAGCGTCAAAACTATCATAGTTATCAGTAATTGAAATAAATCGAATACCAAGACGAGGGAATATAACTTCTAAAAAATTACCTGCTTCTATATAGTCGCGCCCAAAGCGCGATAGGTCTTTAACAACGATACAATTGATTTTTCCGCAGCGAACTTCTTGCATCAAATTTTCAAAACCAGAACGATTAAAGTTTGTACCTGTCATTCCGTTATCCGAAAAAACATTACACAATGTAAGTTCTGAATGATTTTCAATATAGTTTTTCACCATAAGAATTTGATTTTCAATCAAGTTAGTATCATCATTTCTCGTATCTTCGATAGATAATCGAGCATACACAGCCGTTTTGTATACAATAGGATTAACAACTGGAACAGGCGCATCTAACCTTACTTTTCTGCTTTTTCGTGCCACCTCAAATCACCAACCTTTCTTCGCCAATTTTTTCATCTGATAGAGATTTTATATATCTCATAGCATCTTCAAAGTTAGTTTGATAACGTGGAGTGACCTCGATTTTTCCATTTTCAAAAACGGTTATACGTTCTATTAATTTAACAATAACAGAGCGTGAAAGTGTTTCAATATTTTTATATTTTTTGAAATTTTCAATCCAAGAATTTTTTTCCGTGCGATTGTTCAAGATATCATCTAATTCTTGTCGCAGTTGAATAAGAGATTGATTCGCCGCGATGGATTGATTATCGTAAATATTATTAAATATGTTGTAATCATCTTTTGAAACAGCACCGTTTGAAAAATCCTCATACAATTTAAGCTTTCGTTTATTTAAGGTTTCAATCTCAATTTCTTTATCTGCAATTTGCTTTTGTAATTTTTGCACATCAACTTGATTTAGTGGCAACTCATTAATAAATTCCAACAACTGAGCAATCTCAACGCACTTATCAATATGAAGTTTAAGTGTTTCCAAAACAGCGTTATATAAAGCTTTGTCGCTAATGCTATGGCTTTTACAGCCTTCGCCCTTTTTATTAGTAGAGCAAACGTGATAAACATATTTAGTTTTGCCACTCGGTACATATTTACGAATAAGAGTTTGACCGCAATCGCTACACACGAACATACCCGAAAATAAATATACCGCATCTTTTTTAGGCGCAACTCTTGTATCTTTTTTCAAAAGTGTATTAACTAGCATAAAATTTTCTTCTGAAATGATAGGCTCATGTGAATTTTCAATTTTTACCCATTCATCCTCTGGTTTTATGACGCGTTTTTTGACTTTATGATTTGGTGTAGATGTTTTCCCTTGTGTTAACACTCCGATATATAAATCATTTTTTAAAATACGTCCGATTGCAACGGCTGACCATTCGCTTTTATACTTTTTTTGAAATGCCGTCGTGTAGTTTAATCCACAATGTTTTTTATATTCCAATGGCGACATAACGCCCATGCCGTTAAGCTTGTTAGCAATACCTTGCTGACTTACACCCTCTATTTTCCACTTGAAAATATCTTGAATAATCGGTGATACAGCTTCATCAATAATAAGTTTGTTTTTATTATTTGGGTCTTTCATGTACCCAAATGCCGCAAACGAGCCAATAAAATCTCCTTTCTTACGTTTGACTTCAAACTGGCTTCTTATTTTGCGCGATGTATCTGCGCAGTAAGCATCGTTTATTAAATTCCTAAACGGTATGAGCATGTTGTCAGTCTGTGAATTGCAAGCCTGACTATCATAATTATCATTTATTGCTATAAACCTAACACCCATAAAAGGAAAAAATCTTTCTAATAGTTTTCCAGTTTCAATATAGTTTCTGCCTAATCGAGACAAGTCTTTAACAATGACACAATTGATAAGACCACCTCGAATATCATCAAGCATTTTTTGAAAACTCGGGCGTTCAAAATTAACGCCGCTATATCCATCATCTTCATATTCTATTGTCGGAATAATATCGGATTTTTTACTGATAAATGATTTTATCAAATCTTTTTGATTAGCGATGCTATCGCTTTCGTCCTTGTCGCCATCTTCTTTAGATAGTCGAGCATAAGACGCCGCTTTCCAAATTTTATTTTCCGATTGTTCATTCAAATGCATAGCATTAGAAATATTAGTTTGTTTAAAATTTGTATTCAATTTAAATCAACTCCCGATTGTTTTTAGTGGACTACTTTACAGCTAGATAACTGACAATCAGGGGTTCGCTATTTAGTCTTGATGAAATGATAGCGAAAAGTAAATACAAAGTCAAAGATGTCAATTAATAAAATAGTTGCTTTAAATTCAATCTTTTATTCATAACTTTGATGAACTAAAGAATGGGTTCCAACTCGGAACCCATTCTTTTTACTCTTCATAAGTTCATTATTAAACTCTCTAATCTATCCTCTAGCGTCGCGTTTGTTTATGTAAAATTCAATTTAACAACTACTTTCCCAACGCGGTAGCAATATGGATTTCCAACCTGTTTGATAAAATCTCGTATTCGTTCTTCTTTGCTTTTTTCTTCATTAATTTTTATATCTCTAATATCTACTAAATCATTTATATCAACTTCGCGAATATCTATATTTTTCATTTGCTCTAATGTCATATTTTTCATAACCTAATCCCCCCTAAAAATATCATTATGCCATTTAAAAACCGTAGAAAATTTACGGAATTGAAATGTTATGCCTTGTGAAATGCCATATGTATGACATAGAAAATCAGCTTTTATTTTTAAATACAGCAAATCGAACGGCTGTTGGCAGCACCACAGGTTAACCCTCTCCTCATACTTATGACAAGACGCACAATGCAATGAAGCGTTCAATGCGTGAGTTTCATTATCAAATACAGAAGTCGTAGCCTAATATATTGCCAATATATTTTTACAGCACAAGTTTAATCGCTCGTTCCCGTTAAGGAAGTCATGGCGCACTCGCCGCTCGGCTCGTTCCATACTCTTTGTATCCGATTTGCTTTCTATACTACGCAAAAGCGTTTTCTTTTTCCGATTGCCAATCAATAATCTTTTGTATCAAAAAAATATAGTGTCCTTTCTCAACTCTATAATCCTCAAAATTGAAAAAAAGCAACCAAATTAGAAAACTTTTTTTAAATTTTTTTTGAAAATGAGGCAGATGAAAAAAAGAAATAATCATCCTCTCATAATTAGTAATCCTAAAAAGTGAAAAACGGCAAAGAAAAATCTGAAAAAATTAAAAAAATTTTTTTAATTAAATTTATGGGTTAAATGATAGAGATTAAAAGAGAAATAAATTCTCCTCATAATGAGTAATCCAAAAAAGTGAAAAATGGCAAAGAAAAATCGAAAAAAATTAAAAAATTTTTTAAATCGTGATTCTCTTAGCATTAGCATATTTAATCGTGATTCTTCAGCAAATTACAATATTGAATGTTGAATTACTTAAACACTATAATACTTGTTGAGTTTGGGCTTAATGATTTTTCTACTGATGTAAGAGATTATGAAGAGTTCGTCTGATTAAAGTCATAGAAATGAAACTTAATCTTGCTTTTTTGTCATCATGCAGTAAATCAGAATCGGCGGTTAACTTAGTCAAATTTCTTGAAGTTGGTGAGAAATATTTGCTCGAACTACCAGTTGTACTTTTTTTAAAAGTTATTGAAATTGAACCCATAATATTTGGGGCTTCTTTTGGCTAAATTATGAATTTTGAAAATATCATTTTAATTTGATTCTATGGCTTAAAAATATTATACTTAACGAATATTATTGAGTATAATTATATAAGGAGTATGGATAATGAAACGAATTGCTTTTTTATTTATTATAGTTATATTAAGTCTTGCTTTTTTATCGTCGTGCGGCAAATCAGAGTCAGCAATTAATGTAGTCGAATTTCTTGAACTTGGCGAGAAGTATTTGCTTGAAATGGAGTATGAGCAGGCAGTTGTACAATTTTTAAAAGTTATTGAGATTGAACCAATGAATCCGCGCGGATACACGGGTGCGGCGGCAGCGTATGTTGGATTAGGACAATTGGATAACGCCATTTCTGTATTAAGCGATGGCGCTGTAGTTCTTCCTGATGATCTCGAGATTTCAACGATGATAGAAGAAGTACAAATAAAAATAGAACAAATAAAATTGGCGGAAGAACAGACGAAGTCCGACACTAAAGAATTGAATAATATGTCCACTATAGAATTGCTTGATTCAGGAGAAAAGTATTTATCAGAAATGGATTATGAACAAGCAGTTATTTGTTTTTTGAAAGTACTAGAAATCGAGCCAAAGAATGTTAAAGCATATGCAGGTTTGGCTGAAACTTACATCAAACTTGAAAATATCGACGAGGCAATTGAAGTTTTGAGACAGGGACTAGAACAATTACCATATAATCCAGAATTATTAAAAATGCTTCATGAACTATTGCCTGAAACGACTGAACCTACATTATCACATGAAGAAGTAAATTATGAATTGTTATATGCCGAATATATGGACTCTTCCCAATGGCAAAGTGACTATGTTCCTTTGGACGAGTATGAATTAGATATATCGGATTTCACTATCACGGATTTCAAAATATTTGATTTGGACGGTAATGGTATTCTGGAATTATTGATTCATGCTGAAATATCCGATGATATTGGTCCAAATGGTCCTGAACGTAGAGATTTTTTTTGTACCATCAAGGACAATCAAGTGATTCAGCTACTTTCCACTTATTCTAGTAGTGGCACGATAGGCGGTGATGAAATTAGTTTTTGCTACGATACTGAAACACAAATTCATATTGTATGTAAGAAGGGTCATGCGGGAGGATTTGGCGGCATAGCGTCATGGCACAATGTGTATGCTCTTTCTGATGGTATATTAACTGAGATTTTATCTTATAGTATGATAACACAAGTCGAGAGTAACTACATCGATGGCGAACTTGATAATCCTAGTTTGTACTATCTTTCTGATAGTATACTCATGGGAGAATCAACATTTACGGTTTATGAAGTAAATGATGAACAAGTTCCGGTAGAGATATACGAGAAGTTCTACAATCGATTCACCTTGCCTATAAGCGATGAGTTTAGATTTGAATAATTTAACAATCTGACCCAAAAACTTGGCCAAGAGTCAAGAGAGTCTGTCGGAAAACACCGATTTTCAATTTTGTAACCTGAGATAAATAAGATCTTGAGAGACTAAACGAGCATAAAAAAGGTAAGTCTTTTCAAGGTTTTAGATATTATAAAAATATTGATTAATGAGTTTTAAATTTTGAAAATACCATTTTAATTTGATTCCATAGCCTAAAAGGATTATACTTAACAAATATTATGGTTGCGTAAAATTATACAAGCTTCCTGTGATAAAGTGAAAATGAAAAAAGAACCCTCATAAAAATTAAGATATAATGAATTTAGCAAAACAAAAATCTTATTTTTAAGGAGGAT
>JGI994J12354_10005457_pt1 | contig 10936 bp, 7 predicted proteins | sample IntmicLarv3ML3BL_FD_12354 | JGI IMG/M metagenome (IMG submission 12354)
GTCGATAAGGGCGTGAACCGTGTGCGAGCCGATGTAGCCCGCGCCGCCGAGTACCAGAATTGACATTTCAAACCAGTCCTTTCCAATAAGTGAAGGGTTTTGGGTGATAATTGTTGTCAGGCGATTTCAACGCCGCCCTCCGCGCGTATCTGCAAAAGCTGGCAACTTCCCGCGCCGGTGAACTTTTCCATCTCCGCAATAAAGGCGCTTACAGCGGTGTTCGGCACAAAGGCCTGAATCGTTCCGGCGAAGCCTCCGCCGTGAACACGGCACGCGCCGCGCCCGGCAAGAAGCCGCTCGCAGCAGGCGAGGGCGAGGGCGACGGGCTGATTTTCAACAGCGCCTGTGGGAACAATGTTTTGCAATAGTTCGCGACTTGAACGCCCGCTTTCGCGCACAAGGTGCAGAAATTCATCGAAGTTTCCGTTTTCTAGAGCCTCGGTTTCCAGCGCGACTCGGCGGTTATCGCTAAAGAAGTGCATGGCACGCAGAACTGCCCTATCGCTTGATTTACGGCGAATCGAGGGAAGCTCTGCGTAAAATTTCCGCTCGTCGGCATAGCCGAGTTTCTCCACTCCGAGCAGCGCCGCGACAGCGCACATTTCGCGCGGAATGGCGGCGTATTCCTCAGTCAGGTTGTCGTGCGAGCCGCCGGTTGAGATTATGCAGAGCGAGTGACCGTAAGATTTAAAATCAACGTTTAGCTGCCGCACAGAGGGATTTTCAGGGTCGCGGAAGTCTATAGTGACGAAGCCGCCAACTGCGGAAACCATCTGATCCATAAGGCCGCAGGGCTTGCCGAAATGTACGTTTTCGGCATACTGTCCTGCCATGGCGCAAAACTCCGGTGAAACCTCGCCGTAGAGACGGCCGAAAATCGTAGCGACAAGAACTTCAAACGCGGCGGAGCTTGAAAGTCCGGAACCGCCCATAACAAGGTTTTCAGATACCGCGTCAAAGCCGCCGATTTTTCGCCCGTTTTTGACGAAGTACTCGGCAATCCCACGCACAAGCCCGTTTGAGCTGTTTTTTTCGTCTTCACGTGGCGAAAGGTCGCTAAGGTCAACAACGACGGGAGAGTAGTTGCCGGAAATTATGCGGCAGATATTTTCGTCGTTTGGCGCGGTGGCAGCCCGAGCGTCAAGGTTCACCGCCGCCGCAAGAACGCGGCCCTGCTGGTGGTCGGTGTGGTTGCCGCAGACTTCCGTTCGGCCTGGAGCGCTGAAAAAACACAAATCCTTCTCACCGAAATTTCGAGCAAATTCAGTGGCGAGATAGGTAAAATCCTGTACCTTCAAAACAGCACCTCACAAATATGATATGGCTACAAAGTTGACAAAAAAATAAATTGTATTCAATTCATACTATCAGGATACACATTATTTTTCTAGTTGTCAATAGAAATGTTGAAAAAGTTTTGGGTCTGTGTTATATTAACATGGTACAAATGCAATACAAAGTTGGTGATTTTATGGATTCAGGCGGAGAACATAAGTATGCACGGCTGCTGAGCGGTCTTAGGGAAGCCATAGTTTCGGGGAAATATGCCAACGGAGCGCGCCTTGAAACGGAGATTTCTATGGCGGAAAGATTTAGTGTCAGCCGCCAAACTGTGCGGCGCGCGATTGGTGTCCTCGAAAGCGAGGGATATGTCGTCCGCAGGCAGGGAAGCGGCACCTACGTCCGATTCCGGGGCGACGATTCTGCTCCGCTGACGCGGACAGTCGGCGTGGTAACGACGTACATCTCCGAATATATTCTGCCCAGCTTTATTCGTGGTATTGAGGAAGTTACCGAAAAAAACGGATATTCGTTCATCCTGCGCTCAACAGGAAATCGCGTTGACAGGGAGCGCGAGGTATTGGAATTTCTGCTTGAAAGTCGTGTTGACGGTCTTATTATTGAGGGGGCGAAAACCGCGTTTCCGAATCCAAACCTCGACGTTTTTCGCCGGTTTGAAAAGAGGGGAATTCCAGTCGTTTTTATGAACGGCTATTACACGGCGCTCGGCGGCGTTTATGTTGTAACAGATGACCGGGCGGGTGGAAAAATCGCGATGGAACACCTGATCGAAAAGGGACACAGAAAAATTGGCGGTATTTTTAAAGCGGACGACGTGCAAGGGCACGAGCGCTACGCCGGATTTATTGAGGCGGCGCGGGAAGCGGATGTCGGAATCAGCGATTCGAACATCCAGTGGTACACAACGGAGCAGCGAGAAAAAATCACTGAAAACGCGGACTTTTTGCTTGAAGGGATTGAGGACTGTACTGCCGTCGTCTGCTACAACGACCAGATTGCCGCGCCGCTGGAGAGTGCTTTGATACGTGCGGGTCGCAAAATTCCGGAGGACATTGCGGTAATCAGCTTCGACAACAGTGTCTACGCGCAAATTGCTCCTGTGCCGATAACATCGCTCGACCACCCGAAAGAGGAGGTCGGCAGAGTCGCGGCAGGCAAGGTTTTGAGCATGATTAAGGGTAAGCGCGAAACGTCAACAGCGCTGCCGTGGGGTCTCGCAATAAGGCAGAGCACTTAGGAGTTATTTAGACAAAAAAGTCCACCGGTTTTCCGGTGGACTTTTTACCGTGTGGGTTTAGAAGAACTTCGAGGCGATGTTCATTGTGAGGAACAGGCCGCTCATCAGCGAGGAAATCAGAGAAACAACGGTAATCTGAGTGTTGATGGACGGGCCAGCTGTGTCCTTGAACGGGTCGCCGACGGTGTCGCCGATGACGGCGGATTTGTGAGCTTCGCTACCCTTGCCGCCTTCGTTGCCGCTTTCGACGTACTTTTTGGAGTTATCCCAAAGTCCACCGGAGTTGGACATGAACAGGGCGAGGAGCAGACCGCTGACGATGTTACCGGTGAGGAAGCCGCCGATGGCGTGAACGCCGCCGACAAAGCCGACTATAAGGGTAACAACTATGCTGAACAGACCGGCGGGAATCAGCTCTTTAAGAGCGCCGGCTGTGGCGATTTCGATGCACTTGTCATATTCCGGAACAGCAGTGCCCTCTTTGAGGCCCTTGATTTCACGGAACTGGCGGTGAATTTCTTCGACCATGCGCTGAGCGTTCTTGTCAACGCCGAGCATGAGCATGGCGCTGAAAACTGCTGGAACGGCCGCGCCGATGAGAAGTCCGAAGAACACGGTGGGATCCATGATGTCGAAGCCGCTGAGGTAAACCTGACCCTGTGCAACAATGCCTTCAAGGACTGCGGCGGCGTTAACTTCGCTGATGAACGCACCGAGAAGCGCAATAACGGTAAGACCGGCCGCGCCGATGGCGAATCCCTTGGTAACAGCCTTAACGGTGTTGCCTGCGCTGTCGAGCGAGTCGGTAATTTCGAGGGCTTCTTCGCCGAGTTCGCCCATTTCAACGAGGCCGCGGGCGTTATCAACGATCGGACCGTAGGCGTCATTCGAGATAATCATTCCGACGATGGAGAGCATACCGACAGCGGCCATCGAGATTCCGAACATTCCGCATTCCGCAGCGGTGACACCGGCGGCGGCATAAGCAGCAGTCTCGGAAAGCGGAGCGCAGATCATGTAGGAAGCGAGCGCAGAGATAGCGATACCAACCATAGCGGGGAGAGTGGAGATAAAGCCATAGGAAACGCCGGAGAGGATTGTAAATGCCGGGCCGGAGTTGGAAGCTTTGGCAACAGCGTGTACGGGCGGGCGACGGTCGTCAGTGAAGTAGTCGCTGGCAAGTCCGATGATAACACCGACAACAAGCCCGATGATTGTTGCGCCCCAGATGCGCCACTCAAAGCCGAGAAGCAATGTCGCAACGCCGGTGAGGATTGCGAAAACAGCGGTTGTAACATACGTGCTGGAGTTGAGAGCGTTTGTCGGGTTTGTGCTGTTTTTACCCATACGGGCGGTAGCGACGCCGATGATGGAGGACAGTAGTCCGATTGCGGCGTAGCAGATGATCATGATTGTGTTTAGGTGACCTGTAAGAGCTGTGTCGATTGCAACGCCCATGACAAGAGCAGCGGACATTGAAGCAACGTTCGAGTCAAACAGGTCAGCGCCCATGCCGGCGACATCGCCGACGTTATCGCCGACGTTGTCAGCGATAACAGCGGGGTTACGTGGGTCGTCTTCGGGGATACCAAGCTCGACTTTGCCGCAGAGGTCGGCGCTGATGTCGGCTGTCTTTGTAAAGATTCCGCCGCCCGCTTTAGCAAATAGGGCAAGCGAGCTTGCGCCGAAGCTGAAGCCGAGAAGTGCGGTTGTGTTGCCGGTAATCCAGAAAACAGCAAGAACGCCGAGAAGTGAGCTGCCGACGACGGCCATACCCATGACGGCACCGCCGCGGAAACCTGCGAGGAACGAGGGGCGGATGCCCTTCTGAGCAGCCTCGGCGGTTTTGACGTTAGCGATGGTTGCGATGGCGATTCCGATTTTTCCGGCGATACCAGAGATAACAGTACCGGCAAGATACGCAACAGCCATGATGATGTTATTCATGAAGTCGCCATTCCAGATGGGCTTGGGCAGGAAGACGAGGATAAGCACGGCAACTATGCCTGCGAAGCGTGCGAGAACCATGTATTCCTTTTTAAGGAATGTGTTTGCGCCACGTCTGATGTACTCAGCGACTTCTGCAACGCGCTTATTTGACGAAGGCTGCTTTTTGACCCACATATAGAGCCAGCCGGCAAACGCGAAAGCGATAACTGAGACGACGATGGCAGCAAGATAAATAACGGTTTCCATTCAACTACCAAATCCTTTCATTATGTAAAACCAATATGTTCAAGGCATAGAGCCGAAAAACGGAAAGAATACCGACTACCAGCCGGGTAGAGGTGGAAAATGCGGTTTGCGAAGTTGAGCCATTCCAAAAAAGGGCAAAAAAATTTAGTACCACTAGAGTACTTTATGAAAATCCACAGACAGCAAAAAGTTAGCGAAAACCCGCAAATGCCTGTAAAAAATAGGCTTAATTAAAGCGAGAAGTTGACGAGAGGTGCTAAATACCAACTTTAAAAAATTTACGAGCATATAATATCACTTTGCGTCTGTAAAGTCTATGGGCATAATTCATAGTTATGTCGAAGACATTTTGCGGGTTATGTCATTATTGACAATTGAGCATGGGATTTACAGAATCAATCCATCGTGCTACTGCGAAGTTGTACACTTTTGGGCAACTATGCGCTCCTGATGCAATAAAAAGGGGAATTCCTATAGCCTGGTGGAAATAAACAGAGAAAAAGAAAAAATATTACAAAAGATATATAGTTGCAAATTTATTACACAAGATATATAATAGAGAGGACTATAAGGATGGGTAGGTATTGCCTGTCGGTGCGGATTATACCATAAGTGCGAAGTGCGCTGGTATAATGTGTCATCCTTTTTGGTTTTCGGCACAGACGACGAGGAAAGTGACTAAAATCAAGTATAATGATTGCTCTGCAATTGTTGTAGCATAATCATTATACTATTTGACAGAGGATGGTGATTTTTTGGAGAACTCCCATATCGGAGATTTTCTCAGGGTTGCGGCAAATTCCTCTATGCAGCTGCAAAAGCTATTGGCCATTGATGTCGGCATCGGGGAAAGTATACGCGAGTTTCTCGACGTTCTGGCGGCGGAAACAAAATCCGATACGGTTTGCATTGCGACATTTTCAGGGGATAGGCAGGGTGAGCTGAGCTGCAAAAAGAACGATTCCTGCGATGATTGCAAAATAGAAACAAGTATTGTAGACATAGCTAAGCGCATTTCGGAAAGAGTACAGGACAGCGCTGAGGGCAGCGAGCTTTTCGGACTTTTGACAGATGAGGAGAAAGCGGTAAGCGACTTCCAGAATCCACTGTACACAAAAATTTCCTTTGGAAATACGGTATATGGCGCAATTATATGTGAACACCCGGCGAATGAGGCATGGACCGAAGAGCAAAAAAGTACGGTTTTCAGGTTTGCGGGAGTACTTGCAGCCGCGCTCAGAAACGATGAATTCTACAAGGCACACCTCAACCAGTTCAACGCACTGAGCCGAATCCTTGAAAATCTTGACGCAAACGTGTACGTTTCGGATATGGACACAAACGAGATTCTGTTTATAAACAAGCGTATGCGCGATGAATTCGGGCTTGATGAGGACTGTGTCGGTCAGCTCTGCTGGAAGGTTTTGCAAGAGAATATGGGTGCGCCATGCGAGTTCTGCCCCTACGAAACCCTGATCAAGAACAGAGGAGTTCCCCACACATGGGAGGAATTCAACAGTGCCACAAAGATGCACTACCGCAACACTGACGCTATAATTGAGTGGATTGACGGCAGGGAGGTGCACATGCAGCACTCTGTCAACATCACGGAGGAGCGGCTGCGCGAGGAGATTCTTGCCGAGGCAAAGCAGGTGGCCGAAACCGCGAACCAGGCGAAGAGCGACTTTCTCTCGCGGATGAGCCACGAAATCCGTACCCCAATCAACGCGATTCTGGGATTTTCGCGGCTTGCAAAGACGGCGAAGGAACTTGAGGCAGCCCTTCAAAACATGCATAGAATCGACGCCGCCGGCGGCCAGCTTCTCGCTATAGTTAATGATATTCTCGATGTCTCGCGCTTGAGCGAGAACACGATGACGCTGGTAATGGAGCATTTTGATTTGGAAAAAATGCTGCGCGAAATTGCGGAAACTTACTCGGAAGTTACGGAAGCGAAGCAGCAGGAATTCCTTTTGCGGATGGACTCGAACATGACGCGCTTCTTTATCGGCGACAGGTCAAGGCTCGCGCAGGTAATAACAAACCTTCTTTCAAACGCCGCTAAGTTTACGCCGAAAGACGGAAAAATTACGGCGGACATCCGCGAAAAGCAGCGTGAGGGTAACATGGTGACTATTGAGGCTGTGATTGCCGATACGGGAATAGGCATTTCCGAGCAATACCAGCAGCAGCTTTTCACCATGTTTGAGCAGGGCGACGGCAGCAAAACAAGAAAATTCGGCGGAACGGGCGTCGGGCTTGCCATAAGCAAAAGCCTTGTCGAGTTGATGGGCGGCGAAATTTCTGTTGAAAGCAGCGAGGGCGCTGGCAGCCGGTTTACTTTCACCGTTAAGATGAAAGCTATCGAGGCGGATTACGCGCTTGCTGCAGGGAATGGAACGGCGGGTTATGAAATCAAAAAGGGATTTTCACGGCAGAAAATAGACGCGGAACAAATTGCAGTTATACAAGCCGCAGAGGAATACGTGGAAGCTGTGGAGACGGTAAAGCTGCTGGAGTTCGACGCAGTGGCGGAAAAATCAAAATTAACGGAGGAAATTGATATGTCCGAAATTAGTAAATACGTCAATGCCGAGGAGGGCGTTGGCCGCCTTAAAGGGAACAAGGTCATTTACAAAACCCTGCTCAAAAGTTATCAGAAGAATACATACTGGGAGCAGTTGAAAAACGATATTGAGTCCGGCGACCTTGTCGCGGCGGAGCGCACTGCGCACACCATCAAAGGAATGGCAGGAAACCTTTCGCTTACCGAGCTTTTCAATATAGCAACAGTGCTTGACGAGCAGCTAAAAGGCGGCGTAGATTATCGCGAAAACTACGAAAAGCTTGGAGTTGCGACGGAAAAAACACTTGAATACATTGACATTGTTATAGAAACGCTTTAGTTTCACCCGTATTTTGAGAGGGGGGAATCCAGGTGAAGGATAGAGTTTTAATTGTTGACGATGTGGAGATTAACCGCATAATACTGCGGGAAATCCTTTATAACGACTATGAAATTCTCGAGGCAGAGGACGGCTTTCAGGCGGTTGACATCCTATATAATGTCGAAAAAAGGCCTCACGCGGTGCTGCTCGACATAATGATGCCGGGGATGGACGGGTTCGAGGTTTTGCAGGTTATAAAGTCAAACCCCGACACCGAAAAAATTCCGGTACTGTTCATTACCGCCGCCGACGCGAACACAAACGAAACCCGCGGGCTTAATGAAGGTGCGGTGGACTACATTTCAAAACCGTTTAACCCCGACGTCGTCAAGGCGCGCGTAGATAACCACATCCAGCTTATGCGTTACCGCGCCGAGCTTGAGCGCATGGTCGAGAGGAAAACTGCTGACCTTATGAAGACGCATGAGCAGATGCTTGAGACGATGGCGACAATCATCGAGTACCGCAGCCTCGAGTCAGGTATGCATATCCGCCGTTCGTGCGAACTTACGCGAATTCTCGTCAGCCACATGCTTTCAAAGCCGGAGTTTACAAACCGGCTCATGGAATTGAATTTCAACTCCATCGTCAAGGCTGTCGCTATGCACGACATCGGCAAGGTCGGAATTCCGGACAACATTCTGTTAAAGCCGGGCCGCCTTACGCCCGAGGAATTCGAGGTTATCAAAACGCACACGACGATAGGCAGCGGCATTATAGACAGTATAGCCTCCGACCTCACGGACGATGGGGTTTACTTACAGCGCTGCCGTGAAATATGCCGCCATCACCACGAGCGCTGGGACGGCAACGGCTACCCGGACAAGCTTGCGGGCGACGAAATACCGCTTGCTGCGCGTATTTCGTCTGTCGTCGATGTGTATGAGGCATTGGTGTCAGAACGTTGTTACAAGGCGGCGATGCCGCACGAAAAGGCAGTTTCCATCATCGTCGAGGGTCGAGGGACTCAGTTTGCCCCGAACATTGTCGATACTTTCCTTGAAGCTCAGTACGATTTCAAACAACTGATTGACGAGACCCGGGATAAATCACTTCAAGTTAAATAGGGAGGGATTTTGTGCCACGAATCAGAGCGGGAAGCTCGCTGTATTCAGGCGCGGACAAAGCCACAGCTGAACGCGGGCGTATTATGCTTGAAGCGGCGTCGGTCGCTTGTTGCCTGTGGGAAAACGGGACGATAGTTGACTGCAACGGTTACGCTGCCAGCATGTTTGGATTCGATGACAGGGGGAACTTTCTTTCGGCTTTTGAGTCGCTGTTTCCCGAGTATCAGCCCGACGGCAGGCTCTCGGAAGAGAAGTGGAGGGCAATGTTTTCTGCCGCCGAGCAGAGCGGTACTATCGAGTTCGAGTGGGTTTTTGGCGTTGCCAACGGCGAAATTTCCGTTGAGACCACTCTCACAGCGGTTAAGGAAAAAAACGGTGTTATAGCAGGATGTATGCGCACTATAGTGGGCAGAGCTGTCGGCAACACAGAGTTTCTTATCACCGACGGCATGACTGGCGCTATAAACCGGCGCAGATTTATGGAAATTGTGAAAAAACGTTTTTTCGAAAACCCCGAAATCAGCGGTCCTGTTTCCATACTTATTATGAATGTTGACCGCATGGGTGGCATAAACAGCACATACGGGCGCGCGTTGGGCGACGCTGTTTTAAAAAAAGTTGCCGAGGTGACGCAGGGTGTCTTGCGTCCCTACGACTTGCTTGCGCGTTACGGCGGCGACGAATTTATCGTTATGATACCCGACTCGCAACGCAGCGTAGCTCTGCGGGTTTCGGAGCGCATTCGTTCGCGTATAGAAAATACCGAGATGGAGAGTCAAGCCGGGGTCACGGTAAGCCTCGGAGTTGCGGTGCAGTCCGAGCCGACCGAGGGCTTTGAAAGCATTCTTGAACGGGCGGAGTCAATGCTTCGTTACGCGAAAAACAAGGGCAGAAACCGTGCCGCGTGCGAAAAATAATATTGAACATAAAAGTACCGGAAATTTCCCGGTACTTTTTCGTTTTCTGTGGTATATTTATCCGATGAATTTTCTGCCGACAGAGAAAGGATTATTTTTGTTTACTGCGGCGTTGAGCCATTCAGAGATGGCGGTTTCATCCTCCATCTTACCGTAATAGCGTTCGTCCCAGCGTGAGAAAGTGTGTGGTGTGGTTCCCTTATCCTTGTCGAGACCGTAGCTTGTAAGATAGAAGCGGTAGTTTGGAATCTCTCCGGCAAGTGAACTCATTTCGTACTGCATATTTTCGTAGAATTTTTCAAGCACATCAGGCCCGTTTGAGTAGCCGCCGGTGTTCAGCTTGTTTCCAAATGCGCTGAGGACGTCGTCATAAATCGAGTTTGAGTGCATATAAACCGCGTCGTCACCCAGAGCGGCGTAGGCGCGCTTAAACAGGTGCTTTATCAGGTGGGCGTCAGCGTCAGCGTTGTCGGAGATAATGCCCTCCGACTTCCAGATGTCGGCATAAATTTCGTGCCACATCGGACAGTAGAGAGACGAACCGTCCGAATAGATATATGTTTCGTTCCGTAGCGGATACATAGCAGCAATCGCGGGCGCGTGCGCCACGCAGCCGAAAGCTCCTGCGCTTTCGCCGGCAACCAGAAGTTTATCACAGGCGGGAAAGACGGTTTTCGCAGCATTGAGCGCGTTTGTGACATTTTTTGCGCCGTGGTGGTACAGAATTTTCTTTTTGCCGTTACTATCGGTGTACGAAAATTCGGCGTTACCGGCGTGGAAATCAGCGGTAGAATACGGGATGTACACGACATTCCAGTCGTTGAAAGGGTTGCGAGGGTCGTTAGCGGCAAGTATGCCGGTCAAAAGAAGCTCAAGATATGTTGCAAGGTTAGGGAAGTAGTAGCCGGTTTTTCCGCTTTTCATTGAGTTTAGGGTGATGGGATTTGCGGCGGTTTCCTCCGTCCACGACGCGCCTCCGCCCGAGAAGTACACCATCAGATTCTGTGTCGAGCCGCGCTTGTAGTATACATGGTATTTCGAGCCGTCCGAGCTTTTGCCGTCGGGAAGGTTCTGACGGAACCACATATTTTTGTCGGTCTGGCCGTTCCATTTTTTCGCCACGCCGAACACGAGCTTCTTTGCAGTGCCAAGTTCCCCCATAGTTTTTCATCCTTTTTAAAAAACATTTGTGTGGCCAAAGCTGCCGCAGCTTTGGCTGTATCTTACGCTGATTTTAACACAACTGTCCGCAACCGTCAAACAATAAAA
>JGI994J12354_10005458_pt1 | contig 10936 bp, 8 predicted proteins | sample IntmicLarv3ML3BL_FD_12354 | JGI IMG/M metagenome (IMG submission 12354)
GAGGAAAAATTTTTGGAAAATTTTTTCCTCCCCCGCGCCCCCACCTTTTAAAAACTTGTATTGGAGATTTTTGTTAAGATCATGCTACCTGAAAAAAGAAATTCCCATAAATAATAAGTTTTTAGGGGCGGGGGTGCAGGGGGAGGGGCTTTTTTTCAAAAAAGGCCCTCCCCTTGCAAAATTCCCCCACTTTTGCTATGATACCCACGGCCCTTACCATAGGGGCCTTTTTTGCAAGGAGAAGCGTTATGTTAGAGTTTTCGGAGCACACCCACCTGCTGGAGCAGTCAGCCACGCGCTACATCCTCAACGATGTGGCCGAACCCCAGCTGTATTCGGAGCTGTTTGATTATAATAGCATCCCCAAAATCTCCTTCAACCATCGGCTTGTTCCCATGAACATGCCCGAGGAAATCGTTATCACCGACACCACCTTCCGCGACGGCCAACAGTCGACCGCGCCTTTTACCGTCAAACAGATTCGCGATCTCTTCAAACTGATGTCCGAGCTGGGCGGCCCCAAGGGAATCGTGCGCCAGAGCGAGTTTTTTATCTATTCCCAAAAGGATCGTGAGGCCCTGGAGGCCTGCCGTGACCTGGGGCTGAAGTTCCCCCAGATCACCAGCTGGATCCGCGCGAACGAGAAGGATTTCGAGCTGGTCAAGCAGATGGGCATCGCCGAGACAGGCATTTTGGTGTCTTGCTCGGATTATCACATCTTTAAAAAGATGAACCTGACCCGCGCCCAGGCGATGGACAAATACCTGGGCATCGTCAAGGCTGCGCTGGCCCAGGGCATTGTGCCGCGTTGCCATTTCGAGGACATCACCCGTGCCGATTTCTATGGCTTTGTCGTGCCCTTTGCCATCGAGCTGATGAAGCTGGCGCAGGAGTCCGGCATCCCCATCAAGATCCGCGCTTGCGACACGCTGGGGTATGGCGTCTGCTACCCCGGCGCGGCCATGCCCCGCTCGGTGCCGGGTATCATCTACGGCTTGAACCACTACGCCGGCGTGCCTTCGGCTCAGATCGAGTGGCACGGCCATAACGATTTTTATAAGGTCGTCACCAATGCCGCGACGGCGTGGCTGTACGGTTGCGCGGGCGTCAACTGCGCCCTGTTGGGCATCGGCGAGCGCACGGGCAACTGCCCGCTGGAGGCTATGGTCATCGAATACGCCCAGCTGCGTGGCAGCGACGATGGCATGGACATCGGCGCCATCACCCGCATCGCTGAGTATTTCGAGCGCGAGATGGGCTATGTCATCCCGCCGCGCACGCCCTTTGTCGGCCGCCACTTTAACGTCACCCGCGCGGGCATTCACGCTGACGGATTGTTGAAGGACGACGCCATTTATAACATCTTTAATACCGAAAAAATCCTAGGTCGCCCGCCTTTGGTCGCCGTGGACAGTCACTCGGGCGCGGCGGGGATCACCCACTGGCTCAACAGCTTTTTCAAGCTCAAGGGCGACGAGGCCGTCGACAAGCGCTCGCAGACCGTGGCCGACATCAAGGCGCTGGTCGATGAGCAATATGCCGCAGGTCGCAATACCGTCATGGGTGACGGGGAGCTCGAGGCCATCTTCCGCCGGGTCGCGCCCGAGATGCATGCCAAGATCACCCGCACGACGGGTGTCATCGACTGATGGTACACATCGGTAACGATTGGGACGAGCGGCTGGCAGAGGTCTTCGGCGGCGAGCAATACGCGCAACTGCGGGCCTTTCTTAAGGCCGAGTATTCCGCGCATCGCGTCTATCCCGATATGCACGACATCTTCAACGCGCTGCGCGCGACGCCTTTTGCCGACACCCGCGTGGTTATCCTGGGGCAAGATCCCTATCACGGGCCGGGCCAGGCGCATGGGCTGTGTTTTTCGGTCAAACCCGGGGTGGCCAACCCGCCGTCGCTGGAGAATATCTTCAAAGAAATTCAGGAAGAATGCGGCAAGGAACCGCCCGAAAACGGCGACCTGACCCGCTGGGCGCAGCAGGGCGTGCTGTTGCTCAACAACACCCTGACCGTGCGCGCAGGCCAAGCGGCCAGCCACGCCGGCCATGGCTGGGAAGCCGTGACCGACGTCATCGTCCGCCAACTCAACGATCACCCCCAACCCCTGGTCTTCCTGCTGTGGGGCTCTCACGCTCAAGCCAAAGCAAAAAGTATCACGAACCCCCAACACCTGTTGCTCAAGGCCCCTCACCCCAGCCCGCTATCGGCTTATCGGGGCTTCTTTGGTTGTGGGCACTTTGTCAAGGCAAATGAGTTTTTGCAAGCGAATGGGCGAGGGGAGATCAACTGGTAGGCGGTGATTGCCGCTCCAGGGCATCGAACTCGTGGATGTGGGCAATGACGTAACGGCGAACGCCAAACCCATAAATCATGCCAATGGGGCCGAGCAAACAACCGAGCAAGAGGTTAAACGCCAACAGGTTGATCAGTGTGCCGGTTGGCTGGTACTCACTGATGATACCGATGGGCCGCAGCAGGATTTGCCCAGACCGCATAAAGAGGTGCGATGCATAGGCGAAGTTGGCAAAGGCACCCACCGCCAACAAAACGACGATGCAGAAATAGGACGCCGCGATGTTGAGCTTTGCAGACCCGGCGAAAAAAAGGGCAAGACAAAAGAGGAATAAAGCCAAAAGGCTTTGGACGCAGGCGGTGATGGTAAGAAGGACCGCCTGCGTCCTGATTTTTTGCGATAAAATTTGGATCAGGCGCTTTGATTGTACGGCAATGCGGTGTCCGCATTGCCAGCAAAAGGGCGCGTCGTCGGATGCAGGGGTGCCGCAGTTTGCACAAAACATGGGTTAATCCCTCCGGGCTTTGCGGGCGAGTTTCAATGAGTATACGCGCTTTTTGAAGGGCTGTCAAATTGTAACGTCAGAATGATAATGAAACATCCAGTTGAGTAGTGTAGCATAACAGGCAGAGGGGGTGAGTCTGATGTCCGTTGAATTGCATAAAATCGCCGAACGAATCAAGTATCTGCGAGAGCAGTTGGGATTGACGCAAGCAGATTTGGCAAGAAAGTTGGATTTGACGCGATCAAGCATCAACGGATGGGAGATGGGTTTGTCTATTCCGTCTACTCCTTTGCTGGTCGAGCTTTCGAAGACTTTTCATGTTTCGGTGGATTATCTTTTGGGGTTAGAACGGGAATCTGTTTTGCACATAGATCATTTATCGCCAAAGGAAGTAGCGGTTTTGGTGGATTTGATCGAATGTTTTCAAGGTAAGTATAAATTATAATTCAGATTACGGGGGCGTTGCCCGCAATGACGATCAAAAACAGGGCTCGGTGGGCGATCGCTGATTTTTTCGCAGGTGGGCTCACAAGGCTTGACAACGCCGAGGGGGCTGTGCTATAATTCAACTCCGCCTTCACGGGCGGGAACTGTCGCGGGGTGGAGCAGCTGGTAGCTCGTCGGGCTCATAATCCGGAGGTCGAGTGGTTCGAATCCCTCCCCCGCAACCAATGCCGGTGCCTTGTGCATCGGCGTTTCCATGGCGGCGTAGCTCAGTTGGCTAGAGCGTTCGGTTCATACCCGGAATGTCACTGGTTCAAATCCAGTCGCCGCTACCATCAAAAAACCGCTTAAACATTACGTTTTAGCGGTTTTGCTATATCCGGGCTTAGGGCTGGATTTGAGAAATTGTCCGTAAAATTGTCCATTGTGCGGGTCATCCGATAAAGGCCGCCACCTTTTCAAGGGTGTTGCGCTTGTTATCCAGCAAAGAGTGCATGTAGGTGTCCATCGTAAAGGACACAGAACTATGCCCTAGTATTTCACTGACATTTTTAACAGGTTCTCCGGCCTCTAATGCTCTTGCGGCAAATGTATGGCGCAAAGCGTGGAGTGTTATTTGCGGCACACTTGCCAACGCGCACAGCCGCTTGAAGAACCGATATAACGTGCCGGGTTCTATTTGCGTTCCCAACTCTGTGCAAAAGACAAAGCCGCTTGAGTGGGAGCCAATCGAGCGCGAAACTGCTTGCCAAGTGGGTGCTAGAGGGAAAGTTAAACGCATTAAGAGCAGGGGATGGACGAAAAAACTACACGTTGCACTCTTGGCGATTTTGTGGTACCATCTATACTCGGAAGGTTGGATATAATAATAGTTCAATTAAGCTGAAAGCTGGCTTTGATGTGCCAAGGAGGAACTTTTTGATGTCTAATTACAAAACAACCCCCTTTAACCGCGTAACTTGCATTCTAATAACAGTAGTGCTACTGTTGTCTACATTGGTGGTCTATAGTTTTTCGCCATTATCTCTCTTGGCGGCGGAGACCGACTATGGCTTGCTTTTTAACATGGCAGACGGCAAGTTTTATTTGAATGAGGACCAAAGCAATACAGTTGCCGGCAACCCCATTTACACCGGGCAATCAGATAAATGGGACTGGAACGCCGAAACAAGCACACTAACGCTGGACGGCTTTGAGTGGGAAAGCACCGCGGCCGTTGCCGTTAGGCTTTTGGGGTCGAACCTTACAATGAACCTCAACCTACAAGGCGTAAACACAATAAAAACGCTGTATTCCGGCGCGACTAACCCCCGCGCGCTGCACTTTGATCCCCACTTGGTGGTGCAAGGCAACGGTGTGCTGAATGTTACCAGCGCGGACACGAATAGCAACAATATTGCCATGAACGCAGCTGGCTTTACCACGCTTACCGTGGACAGCGGTACGCTGAACGTAACTGCCGGGGCTGGCAGCAACTACAGTACAGGTATATTCGCCCAGCGTATGACAGTAAATGGCGGCACGGTAAATGCGTCAAGCAGCGCAACGACCGGCATGGCCAGCTATAGTAGTGGCATAAATGTAAGCGCTTCGCTGCGGGTTAATGGCGGCGAAGTAATCGCTCTGGCTGGCACTTCGCCGAACAGAAGCCACGGTGTGCGTGGTGGCGTGTCAGTTGGCAACGTTGTGCAGGTATATGGCGGAACCCTTGTAGCACGAGGATATAGTTGGGCCTTGTATACCTACGCTGCATCTGCCCCGGCCGCGTCCTATACATGGGAGACAAGCACAAATTATGATGCAAGCACCAGCAGCAATGGCACATACCCCGGCGCTGCGTTCGTGGATAGCGTGAGCGATAAATATGTAAAAATCCAAGCCACCAGTCTTATCACTAGTGCCGCTATTACCATTACAGCACCCGCAACTGCTGGCACCCCGGACACAACGGCAAGCGGCACGGGCAATTTCACAATCGGGGCTGTTTCGTGGTCGCCCAGCCACAACCCATTCCAGGGCGGCACGCAATACACCGCGCAGGTCACCCTAACTGCAAACGCTAATTACAGCTTTGCCGGGCTTGCAGCAGCAGCCGCCACCATCAACGGGCAAACGGCCACCATTGTCGCCAACACCGGCGCAACTATTACGCTAAGCTATGAATTTGCAGCAACTGTCGCACCCACGCTAAGCGGGCTGGAAATTGTTACCCAGCCAACCAAACTTACATACACCTATGGCGAAACGCTGGATTTAACAGCTCTCAGTGTCAAGCTGCTTTACAATGACGGCACCGAGGAAATCATTGCTCTGGCAGGGTTTGCAGCGAGCGGTATTTCCGCAAGCCCTGCAAACGGCGCGGCGCTGGCCGTTGCAGATAGCGCCGCAACGGTTGCGGTATCCTGCGGCGGATACACGGTAAACACCAATGCACTAACGGTAAACAAAGCCGCCGGCGCAGCCGTAAGCGCCCCTGGCATAGATGCTAAAACAACAAGCAGCATAAGCCTAAACGCTGTTGCACCCCCGGCAAATGGGCAGACGGTAGAATACGCCTACAGCACAAGCGACTCAGCCCCCGCCACTGGCTGGCAGGACACATTAAACTTTACCGGACTGAGCGAATACACGCAATACTATTTCTTCGCTCGGGCAAAGGAAAATGGCAACTACAACGCCGGGGCCGCTTCCGCCAGCACGGCCGGTTTTACCGCAGACGCAACCCTGCCCACAGGCGAAATTGCCATTAAAACCAACTCGTTTACCTCCTTCATTAATACGGTCACGTTTGGTTTGTTCTTCAACAACACGGTGGACGTAACCCTAACCGGCAGTGACAGCGGCTCCGGCGTTAGCACAGTGGAATATATAAAAGTGCAAACAACCTACGCCACCGAAGCGGAGGTTAATGCGTTGCCGGGTTGGACGCCAATTGCCAATGCCGGCACCTTTAGCATCCCCGCGGCGTGGAATGGATATATCTATGCCCGTATCACCGACAACGACGGCAATTCGGTGATCATCCGCTCCGACGGCGTGGTGGTTTATACCAATAGTACAGCGGCAACAGCAAGCGTTGCCCACACCAAATTAACTGGCGACAAAACAGCCAGCGTAAACCTAAACGGCAACACCATTGCAAAAATAAACGACGGCACAAGTGATTTAATGCAAGGCACGGATTACACCCTCAGCGGCGAGGTGATCACATTTACCGCCGCCTACCTAGACAGCCTAACGCCAAGCGAAACGCCTTACACTCTGACGGTTTACTACCACCCGCAAGCCAAAACCTATGCGGCCAATGGCCAGCCGGACATAAACGACGTCCCGGCAACCACAACCATCGCCCTAACAATAAGCGCGGCACTGCCAATGGTTACAAGCGTAACAATTAACCCAAGCACTGTAACGGTGCAAAAAGGCGCAACGCAACAATTTGCAGCTGATGTAACGGGAACCAACGACCCTACACAAACGGTAATATGGGGAATAAGCGGCAACGGCAGCGCAAATACAGGAATTTCCGCAACAGGGTTGCTTACGGTGGGGGCCGACGAAACAGCCACAACGCTTATCATTACAGCCACCTCCACAGTGGATGCAAGCCAAGGGGACAGCGCTACGGTAACGCTTACAAACCCGCCGCCCGTCACCTACGCTCTTACAGTTAACGACGGCACAGGCTCCGGCAACTATGCGTATGGCGCGGTGGTGAGCATAACCGCCAACGCCGCCCCCGCAGGCAAAGTGTTCGACACATGGACGTCTGACGACGGCATATTCGGCGATGCAAACAGCGCCAGCACAACCTTCACCATGCCCAACAAGGCCGCAGCAGTAACCGCCACGTATAAAGACGAAGCCGCGCCCAGCCAAATAACCTACCCGGTGCTTGAACACTTCGGCACATGGGTGGGCGGCGGAACGGCTACAGCGCGGGTAGACGGTGCCGACACGAAATTTGTACTGCTTCGCTATAAAGGGCAAGTGGTTGCCCCGGCAAACTATAGCATTACTGCTGGCAGCACGGTTATTACTCTAACTGAAATCTATCTCAACACGCTGGAAAACGGCGTACATACATTCATTGCCGAATACAGCGATGGCGCGTCCGAAGCAATAACGCTAACAATAGTCAAAGCCAGCGCATCGCCAGTGCCGAGCCCAGCAATTACCGCTCCCGCAAGCCCGACCCCAGAAGTCCCGCTGGCAACACAACCTGCCAACCCTGCCACAGGTAGCAACGGCCAGTCAATGCTATGGTTGATGTGCCTTGCAAGCTTGTTGGTGCTAGGAATAACCGTAACAGCCCGCAAGTTCGCAAAAAAAGCAATATAACGCCCGCTGGCAAAAAGCGGCAATACCAGTGCATCGCTGGAAATGTGATGTTACCCTAGTCGGCCTTGTCGGTTCTGTGTTTGGAATTGAAGAGGCCACACAGTTCAGGAAAGAGCACCTTAGAGATTCGAGAGGAAGCTGCGAGGTTGAAGGCTGGCATAGGTTGCATAAGACAGGTTAACAATAGCGTTTCACAAAAGATAACACAGGACTTTACAGACGACTTGTCAAATTACTTACAGAACTTTAGCGATGCCATCGGATAGAGTAGCGCAAAGCATGTCTTTGGGCATAAGTATGGGTACTTGATTCGTCCGAATTAAGTGCCCAAGGGTTGTGTAAACGCGACTTGTTGACTGCCAATAAACAGTTAGAATTGTTAGCGTTTTACAAAAAGTCCTATATCACCACCCCGACCACCGATGAAACCGTCCCCTTACAGGGGGAGGTTTCATCGGTGGTACCGGATTGCAAATAAGGGGGGACGGCCGTCCCCCCCTTACATATCCCCCTTGCCGCGATTGGCTGATGTGTGGGATAATGGTCGGGCGTCGCGGATGACTTGTTTAAGAAGTGGGATTTGTGATGGAGATTGGTTATTCTTTGGTTCGCCAGCGGCGCAAGACGCTGGCGGTTTATGTTCGGGCGGATGGGGTGGAGGTTCGGGCGCCTTTGAGTATGCCGGTGGGGGAGATTGAGGCTTTTTTATCGCAGAAACGCGATTGGATTGAGCGGCGGTTGGCGGAGGTGGCCGGGCAGGTGGAGCGGCGGGCGGCTTTTGAAATTGGATATGGCAGCTGGTTGATCTATCGCGGGCAGGAGTGCCTGGTGCGCGGCGTTGCGGGGCGGCGGGCGGTGTTTGATGGGGCGTTTTGTTTGCCTGTCAATCTGCCGACCGAGGGCATCAAGCGGGCGTGCGTTGGGCTTTATCGCCAACTGGCGCGGCGCGACCTGGCGGACAAGGTGGCGAGGTATGCGGCCGTCATGGGTGTGCGGCCCGCGGGGATAAAGGTCAACGGGGCCAAAACGCGGTGGGGCAGCTGCTCGTCCAAGGGCAATCTCAACTTTTCATGGCGGCTGATGATGGCCGAGGATGGCGTGATCAATTACGTCGTCGTGCACGAGCTGGCGCACCTGGTGCACATGGATCACTCGGCGCGCTTTTGGGCGGTCGTGGCAGGCATTATGCCCGACTACAAGGCGCGGCAAAAGCAGCTTAAAGCTTTGCAAAAGCAATTGGCCGAACAGGACTGGGATTAATGCGCAAAAATGTGTGAAAAACCACTACCAAAGCACGGCGGGGTATGCTATAATCATGCCAACCAAAACATGCTCGGATGGGCATGAGAAGGAGATTGATTTATGGAACTCAAGGGATCAAAGACTGCTGCCAACCTGGCCGCCGCTTTTGCGGGGGAGAGCCAAGCGCGCAACAAGTACACTTATTTTGCCAGCGCCGCCCGCAAGGAAGGCTATGTGCGCATTGCCGAGTTCTTCGAAGAGACGGCAAACAACGAAAAAGAGCATGCCAAGCTGTGGTTCAAGGCCCTGGGCGAGCTGGGCACGACGACTGAAAACCTGGCCGCTGCTGCCGCCGGCGAGTACGATGAGTGGACCGACATGTACCCCGGCTTTGCCAAGGTCGCCCGCGAGGAGGGCTTTACCCAACTCGCCGCGCTGTTTGAGGGCGTCGCCGCCATCGAAAAGCGTCACGAAGAGCGTTACAACAAGCTGTTGGGCCAGGTCAAGGGTGACGAAACCTTTGCCCGCGGCGAGGCGCAAAACTGGCAGTGCGGCAACTGCGGCCACATCCACACCGGCCCCGGAGCCCCCGAAGTCTGCCCCGTGTGCGCGCACCCGAAGGCCTACTTCTTTATCGAGGTCGAGAACTTCTGATACAGCGCTGAAAAGTCTCTCGCTTCGCTCAGTGTACTTTTCAGCGGGGGGAAACTTACAGGCGCCCTGCGGAGGGGAATCCTCCGCAGGGCGCCTTTTATTTTATATTACGGCTTTGCCGCCGGGCATTGTGTTGCATTGACAACCGATCGCGGGGATTTAGTGGGGGATATTACGCGTCGCCGAAGCGCACCCCGATGTCTCTTGCCTGGCGGATCAACTCGTGATCCTTGGGCACGGTTTTGGCGATGCCGGCGATGTCGCGCAGGGCGTTATCGGTGATTTGGTTGGCTTTTAGGGCGACGGTGCGGCCGTAATTGTCTTGGTCGATTAGGCGGGCGGCGTAGGCACCGAATTGTGTGGACAGCACGCGGTCATAGGCCGAGGGGTTGCCGCCGCGTTGGATGTGGCCGGGTACGACGGCGCGGGCCTGGAAGCCCAGGGCCGAAATTTGCTCGGCCAGTCGGGCGGCAGGGGAGGATACCCCTGCTGCGGTGCGGGCGGCGCGCATGTCGCGGCCCTTCATGCCGGCTTCCTCGACGGTCTTTGCGCCCTCGGCGATGGCGATGATGGTATAAGCTTTGCCGGCGTCGTGACGCTTGTGGATATATTTCATCACGGCGGCCTCGCTGTAGGGGATCTCGGGCAGCAGAATGATGTCGGCCCCGCCCGCCACCCCGGCATACAGCGTCAGCCACCCGGCTTTATTGCCCATCAACTCGGTGACCATGATGCGGCCGTGGGAGTTGGCGGTGGTGTGCAGGCGGTCGATGACCTCGGTGGCGATGTCCACGGCGGTGTGGAACCCAAACGTCACGTCGGTGCCGAAAATATCGTTGTCGATGGTCTTGGGCAGGCCGACGACATTTAACCCCTCTTGACAGAGCAGGTTGGCCGTTTTGTGGGTGCCGTTGCCACCGAGCGTGACCAGGCAGTCCAGATCGAGCTTTTTGTAAGTCTTTTTCATCCTGTCGATCTGCTCGCCGTCGTCCTTGATGGTGCTGTAGGGCGTGCGGGCGGTGCCAAAGATGGTGCCGCCGACATTGAGAATGCCCGAGAAGTTGTCTTGGGAGACCTCCTTGGCATAACCGTTCATCAGGCCCAGGAAACCGTCGTGGATGCCGATGATGGTGGTGTTGCTCAGTTCGTACGAGGCTTTCGCCACACCGCGGATGCAGGCATTCAGCCCCGGACAATCGCCCCCGGCGGTCAGGATTCCAATGCGTTTCTTGCCCATGGCACCCTCCTGTTGGTTGTTTGAGTGGTCAAAGCATACCACCGATGGGGCGTGGGGTCAACACTTTTAAAAACTCGTATCGGCAAATTTTATAGAAACATAGTTGTCAATGAGGATTGAACACCGATCAAATAAAATAATAAGTTTTTTTGGGAGGGGGTGCAGGGGGAGGGGGCTTTTTTGTCAAAAAAGCCCCCTCCCCCTG
>JGI994J12354_10005459_pt1 | contig 10935 bp, 10 predicted proteins | sample IntmicLarv3ML3BL_FD_12354 | JGI IMG/M metagenome (IMG submission 12354)
ATACTGCCGACACTGTTACCTCCATTGCCGCCAATACCGCTGCCGCCTCCACCGAAGACATCTCCGCCTGAGCTACTACCGCCCCCTCCTATTGCTGTAAGTTTCTTTCTCTCACCCACAGGAGATGTAATCAAAATTTCACAGTCTTCAGGAACATTCAACCCGGCTTGTCCCACACCGTTCGGAGTTCCGCCTGTCAAAACATTATTAGTTCCGTTTAAAATGAGTTTGACATTTGCGCCGTTTGCCAAAGCGATAGGCGAATCTCCCGCAGGAGAAAGATTCAAATTTTGAATTTGAATTTGAATCGGAGTTGTTGTCGAGATATTGTTGCCGTTGACACGTATTATTTTGTCAGTCAATGCGATCGCAGAATCAGTTTGGCTGATTTCAATAACCGTGTCGGCAATTGCATAAGAGTTAGAACTGCAACCTTCTTGAACAACCTGTATCGTATTTGCATTCGTCGCCGTTATTGTAATGTTTCCGTCATTAATATCTAAATTGATGTCAGTTGCCGTTGCAGATCCGCACGTCAGTAAACCGAGCAGGCAGACGATTGAAAAAAGCGTGAGTAGGCGTAGTTGTTTCATTTATTTTCCCTTTCCCTAAAAATGATTTATGAAATAAAATTACGAATTGGTGTTTCTGTCTATATATCCTAAATAATTCTATAAGATATATTTAGATTTTCTATCAGAACTTTTATGAAGCGGAAGAAATAAAAATTAAGATTAAAAACAAAATAAATGAACGAAATAAAATTAAAAAATCGAAATGAAATAAAAAAATCGAAATGAAATAAAAAATTTATTTTAAATTTAATAAATCTAAAATTCGGATGGCTAAGTGAGCGCCGTTGGCTCCGTTATCCACACCGACACTTGCAACCGGAACGCCCGGCGGCATTTGTGCTATAGACAATAAAGCATCTAAACCGCCTAATTTCGCGCTGACGGGAACGCCGATGACCGGCTTTTTTGTTTTGGACGCAACGACGCCGGGAAGCGCGGCGGAAAGTCCCGCAATTGTGATGTAGACCAAAGCGTCGGAATTTTTAACGTATTCGTCTAAATCATCCGGATTTCGATGCGCGGAAATAACGACAACTTCATAAGTATATTTTGTTTTTTCAAGAACTGCAACCGCTCTGTCCGATATTGCTCTGTCTGATTCGGAACCCATAATAATTGAAACTTGTACCATTTTTAGCCACCGTTATCACTTTTCAACATATTTTTCAAAAAAACTATGTGAAATATTAATTGTTTAAAAATAAATAAAACTTTAGTTCAATGAAGACTTAAATGTCAATCTTCATTAAAAAGTAACGGTTCTGCCATTTTATTGTCATCGAATTTTTTGACAACGTTTTATTTTGTCGATTCGGCCTTTTTAATGATTCAGCCTTTTTAATGATTCGGCCTTTTTAATGATTCATCTTTTCTCAATGAATCGTGACATTCTCAATGAATCGTGACGCCTTTTACGCCCTGCGCATTTCTGATTTTTTCAACGACGTTTCCGGAAAGTTTCCCGTCCGTAATAATCGTTAATCGGGGCGCGTCGTTAAAGTGCGGATCGTCGGAAACCGCCTGACGAATACTCATTCCTTCGTCAGATATGATTTTTGTCACGCGTGAAATAATTCCAATGTCTGCGCCGTCTTCCGGAATAATAATGATGACGCCTAAATTCAAATGCGGCGCGACATCTGCCAAAAACGGAATAGAACGAACGTTTTTAAAAAAATCAAAAAGAGTTTCATCTTCGACAATATGTCCGGCGGTCGCGTCAACAACGCGGCGGTCGACGCCGGCTTCTTTTCCGATTTGAACATGCGGAATTTCAATGTTTCCGGACACCACTTTTCCGTCACGGCTGACCTGAAAGCCGCGCTCGAAAAGGAGTTTGACGACTTTTTCCTGCGCCGGATATTTTTCAAATTTTTTGCGAATCGGTTCCCACATGTTTTTTTCCGCCTCCTGATTTTATGATTTAATTTTTAAGCTGTTCTGAAATAGAATGTACATTTATATGTATCTTTATCTATTTTTGGTCATTTAAAATATTTAAAAATTAACATCAAAGATTTCTCATTTCAAAAGTGAATTTGGGAGGATGAATGACAAATCAAAACACTTGCACCGATTTTAATGAAAAAAGCATTCTTGTTACGGGAATTATTCAAAAAACAGACCGGTCTGAAAACTTAAATCCTCAGCAAGAGTCTCGGATTTCCGATAAAATGCGTCATTTTTCAGACCTTCGGCTTCAAAATAAACATTTGATTCGCAAAGATTTGGAGGCGGCCGGATTTTCATGCACTTTATGCGGAAAATGCTGCGAACGGGTAGAAGACGACAATTCGGTTTTTATCTTGCCGGCGGAAATTGAAAAAATAGAAGCCGAAATCGGTCTGAACCGCAGCGAATTTATCATGCCGCTTTTTCCGGATTTTTACGGCATTTCGAATGACCGAACAGTGTCTGTTGATTTTTCTTTTTTTCCCGATATTTTAGAATCTGTTTCAGATCAGATTGATGACAGCGGACGCATTCACACATTCGGATGGATGCTCGGGCGTTCAAAAAACGGCACCTGTATCTTTTTAGAACCGGAAACAAAAAAATGTCAAATCTATTCCGTTCGCCCCGGACTGTGTCGCACTTATCCGTTTTATTTCACCGGCTCGGCGGTTGAAATATGCGAGTGTGAAGGCGTCGGAACGGTTTTAAAAACAGCAGCGAATTTGTCAAATGAATTAGAAGACGCGGTGTATGATCGTGTTTTGAATGAACAAAATGATTTATTAAAAACACAGTTTTTTTGGGAAAAAGAGAGCAAAAATATCAAATACAATACAAAAGAAGGATTGGAAAAAGCATTTGAAAATCTGGCGCAAGGCCTCCTTCATTTTATTGTTTATGACGGCAGCGGCATTTATGAAACATCCGTTCAATTATTTTAATATAAAATGAATGTTTTCCGAAAGAATTTAAAAACTTATTTAAATCAAAGGTAAATACACGTTGTCATATAACTCATTTAAACTCAAATTAAAATTTAAACCGTCTCCAAATGAATCCTATTTCATTAAATTTTATCCAAAAACAAAAACAGAAGCATTCTGCATTCAGGTGAACAATAGTGAGAAACGAATCAAAAACCCTCTCCGAAAAAATCTTTTCAAAGGCCTCCGGCAAATCTGTTCGAGCCGGAGAATTTACGGTCGCCGATATTGACCGCGCGATGACGCACGACATTACGGGACCGTTAGCAGTTAAAGGGTTTTATGAGATTATGGAAAACAAGCCGGAAAAAAAAGTATGGGACCCCGAAAAAATTGTTATTTTTTTTGACCACCAATCTCCGGCGGACTCTTTGAACGCCGCCAACAATCACATTTTCTTGCGCAAATTTGCAGCCGAACAGGGCATTTTAAATTATGATGTATATGAAGGCGTCTGCCATCAAGTGATGCCGGAAAAAGGACATGTTCTTCCCGGAAATTTAATTGTCGGCTCCGACTCTCATACCTGCGCTTACGGTGCGCTCGGCGCATTTTCAACCGGTCTCGGGTCTACCGACATGGCGGCCGTATTGGCAACCGGAAAACTTTGGTTTAAAGTGCCTGAAACGCTGCGCTTTAACATTAACGGAAAGCTTTCCAAAAACGTTTATTCCAAAGACTTGATTCTGCATTTAATCGGCGATGTCGGCGCGGAAGGCGCGCGCTATATGGCTGCCGAATATGCGGGCGAAACTGTTCGCGATTTGTCTATTTCCGAAAGAATGACGATGTCAAACATGGCTATCGAAATGGGCGGCAAAGCCGGATTAATTGAGCCGGACAAAGTGACGGAAGATTACATAAAACAGCGCGTCCCCGGTTTTAACCCGGATTCGGCTTTGAAATCCGATGAAGACGCCGACTTCTATCAAGTTCGAAATTATGACGTTTCCGATTTGGAACCGCAGGTGGCTTGCCCGCATAATGTCGATAATGTCAAACCCGTCACAGAAGTTGCCGGAACAAAAGTGAATCAGATATTTGTCGGTTCATGTACAAACGGCCGTTTTGAAGATATTCAAATTATGATGGATGCGATGGGCAGCGACCCGATTGCAAAAGGCGTCCGTTTAATTGTCGTTCCGGCGTCGCGCACGGAATACATGAAAGTTTATCGTGCCGGATATGTGGAAACGCTCATGGAAAAAGGCGCCATTGTCGAATCGCCTTGCTGCGGTCCATGCATGGGCGGCTCATTCGGCCGTCTCGGCGACGGAGAAGTCGGCTTGTCTACGTCCAACCGCAATTTCAAAGGGCGGCAAGGTAGTCCGAATTCGTTTGTTTATTTGTGTTCGCCGGCAACGGCGGGCATTTCCGCAATTACCGGAGAAATCACGGATCCGCGGGAAATTTAAGAAAAAGAAAGGAGAATGAAAACAGTGCCGGAAAGTCAAAATAATTTAGCCGTTTTGAATGAAATTTATAAAATCATCGAAGACAGAAACAAAAAACAGCCGGAAGGCTCTTATGTTTGTTCGCTGCTGAACGACCCGAAAGGAATCAATAAAATACTTGAGAAAGTCGGCGAAGAAGCAACGGAAACGATTATCGCCGTGAAAGACGGAAAGAAAGACGAAATCATTTATGAAACGTCAGACCTTCTTTTCCATCTATTGGTCATGCTTTTTGAGTGCGGCATTACGCCGGCCGACATTTCAAACGAGATGATTCGCCGTCATCAATTAAAAAAATAAAAGTAACGCAAATTTCATTTCCGGTTATCCGTTTTTTTCTTTAACTTTAATTTTTTGAGAAATATGCCGCCTGTCAGACCCGCCGCCGGTGAAAAAATTGCCGTAACCGCTTTTAAAGCCGGCATACATGAATTGGAATGCCAAATCATTTTTTCAAAAAAACGAAAAAAGACAATCAGTTATACGGTACGATACGAAGACGCGGATTTAAAAAACAATTCGCCGGACTCCGACGATGATTTTGTTTTAGCGGGAAAATCCACTCGGCCGATATTGTTTGCACGTGCGCCCGCCGGCTTGCCGATTCGCGATGTTTTGTCAGTCTTTTCGGGAAACGAACAAAACATTATCGATTTGTTAGAAAAAGCGGCTCAAAAAGAAGAAGCGCTTCAAAAGAAATCGCAACAAGCATACATTAACGGCAGCATTTTTCATTACATGGGACGGGTTTATGTCCTTCGCTTATTTTATGAGCCGACCGTTTCAAAAATTCAGGTGCGTCTTTTAGACGGCGAGCTGAAAGTTTTTCTGCCGGAAAAAATGATTGATCTGCCGACGGAAAAGAAAGAGCAAAAAATAAAAAAGGGAATCGAAGATTTTTATATTGAGCAGGCAGATGTGTTTTTTAATTCCCGCGCGGATTATTTTGCCGAAAAATATCTGCCGCTTTTCAAAGAAAAACCGAAATCTGTAACAGCCGTTCACTATAAAGGAAAATGGGGATGCTGTACTTACCAAAACGACATTAAATTGAATTGGGTTTTGATTCAAGCTGAAACGCCTGTTATTGATTATGTTATAATTCATGAACTTTGTCATATCCGGCACAAGAATCATTCCAAACATTTTTGGAATTTGGTGGAAACGATTGATCCGAATTATACTGAAAAAAAGAACGAGCTGAAAGAAAACGGCTGGATTTTAGGAATTAAATCATAAAACCTTACATTTGGAAAAAATGAAATTTACATCTTAAATTTATGCATCTGAATTATTATTTAATGTCATTTTTATGCATGATAATTCTCGTCTTCATTTTATCGTTTTTTGTTTCCTGCTGTCGTTTTTCCGTTTTTTTCTTTCGGACTTGATTTATAACAAATTCAGTTTACTTTTTAATTCTACCAAATCTTTTATAAAGCATATTTCTGTAAATAGAATGAGTATATTTCTAAAGTTAAGTTGATTTATGTGGTATTGGTAATTATGAATGCAAATCGTCTTCTTGTTTTCGGAACATCTTCAGACGCCGGGAAAAGTTCAATCGTTACGGCAATTTGTAAAATTATGGCTCGAGATTACAAAACGGCTCCCTTTAAGGCACAAAATATGAGTTTAAATTCCTGGGTTTCTCCCGACGGAAAAGAAATTAGTTATGCCCAAGTCATTCAAGCATGGGCTGCCGGTGCCGATCCGATTCCTGAAATGAATCCGGTCGTTTTAAAACCCAAAGGAGACAGTTATTCTCAAGTGGTTGTTTTGGGCGAGCATTATGCCGACAGAAGCGCCGGAAATTATTATGAATCCATTGATGAAATGTCTGAAATTTTAAACCGTGCGCTTACGAAATTGGATGAAGAGTATGATGTTATTGTGATGGAAGGCGCGGGCGGCGCGGCAGAAATCAATCTGTACAACCGCGATATTGTTAACGTCGGAACGGCACGCATTACGCAGGCGCCGATTATTATTGTCGGCGATATTGAGCGCGGCGGCGTTTTTGCAAGTCTTTACGGCACATTTATGCTTCTTCCGGAAGATATTAAAAAGAATATCAAAGGATTTATTATTAACAAATTCCGCGGCGACCCCGAGATTTTAAGGCCCGGCCTAAAACAGTTAGAAGAAATGACCGGCATTCCTGTTCTTGGTATTATGCCGTATTTTAGGCTGAGAATTCCGTCGGAAGATTCCATGTCCTTCCGAGAAAAAGAAGGGTCGGGAACAGTTCCGGATGAAAAGAAAAAACGCAGTACCGGACTTGAAATTGCTGTGATTCAATTCCCGAAAATTTCTCATTTTAACGATTTTGAAATTTTAGAAAATGAAGCGCTTGTCAGATATATTGATATTTACGGAAAACTCGGAACGCCTGATTTGATTATTCTTCCGGGGTCCGGCACGCCTCTGAAAGATTTGGAAAGTTTGAAGGACAGCGGCATGGCGGACCAAATTAAGGCAGCTGTCGGCAGCATTCCGATTATCGGCGTCGGGGAAGGATATCAAATGCTTGGCCGAAAATTAACGGCGCCGAACGGTCAATCTGTTGAAGGGCTCGGTTTATTGGAATGTGAAACAATTTATACAAAAGAGGAAGGTTATAGTGAAAAGCCGGTCCGCGTATCTTTGAAAATTAAAGGCGTCGGTCCGATTTTAACGCCTTTAAACAATGAAATTATAAACGGTTTTACGGCTCACAGCGGCAGCACAGCGACGAATTCACCCGTTTTTGGAACAGACGGTGCTTGCAGCAAAGACGGGCTGATTATTGGAACTTCTATGCACGGATTCTTTGATAATAAACTGCTTCGCATCACGTTAATGAAATATCTGGCAAATCGAAAAAATATTCCGTACATTGAAGAAGAAAACTTTACAATAGATGACGGTTTTGAAGAATTGGCACAGGTTTTCGAGGCAAATGTGGATGTTGATGCCATTTATAAAATAATGGGATTAAAATGAACCGGAAGACGATGTAAAAAAACATATTAGAGTCAAATCTTAAATTTGGCTCTGCTATTCTTTTTTCAATTTTTTAATTTTCAATTTTTTAATTTTCAATTTTTTAATTTTCAATTTTTTAATTTTCAATTTTTTAATGTTTAATTTTCAATTTTTTCGGATTCGTTCTTTTTTTATTTATTTTTATTAATTATATTCGAAGATATTTTTTATTATTCTATTTAATAAATATTAGAATCCGCATTAAGATTTTTGTTTTCTCGAAACCTTTATATTCAAAGAGCTATTTATTATACAGATAATATAATATATATGGTGACGGAACAATTTTTGTTTGTTCCCGATATAATGGTTAGTTATAGAATTCATGGTGATATTTTTGAAAGGAAAAGGTCTTTTGAGCTTAATTACATATTCTGAAAAAAGAAAAGATTTGCTTTTTTTAATTGATGAAAAACCGCGAACATTATTTGAAATAAAAGAATTCTTTAATGTTAAAACGCCTGAAATTTATCCGCGTATTAAAGAATTGCTTGAAGCGGATTTAATTCAAAAAATTAACAATGAATATTATTTAACGCCGATCGGCGTTGTTATTTTAAAATATTACACGCCTCTTGTGGAAATTTTAAATGTTTTTGAAGAAACCAGTGAGTTTTGGACAGACCATGACACGCATGCGATTCCGCCGCACCTTCTCGAACGTTTCAATGAGCTTGAAAACAGTATTTTATTCCAGGACCCGTCCAAGAACGTTTTTGAACAAAACAAAATAATTGTCGAAAAATTGGAAAAAGCGCAAAAAATTTCCGGAATTATTTCCGTTTTTATGCCGTCCAGTCTTGAAATGGTTCAGGAAATGACCACTCGAAAAGTTCCGTCTAAAATCGTAATGACGCAGGCCGTCTTCGATAAATTCCGCTTGGATTATAAGGATCTTCTGCAGACCTTCCTGGGCATTAAAGGAAACGAACTCTATTTAACCGACAGCGTGAATTTATTCGTTATTACAACGGATTCCTTCCTTTATTTCTCTTTGTTCTACAAGAACGGATTATACGATGTCCAAAAATATCTCGTCGCAACCGACAACCGTTCTTTGAACTGGGGTAACGATTGCTTCAAGTATTTCATGGAACACTCAAAAAAGATTGATAAATTAGAGTAATCATAATTAAAAAAATTAAGTATAAAACCGACAGATGTCGGTTTTACATTTATTTTACTGTTTTTTGTTTACTTTGCCGTTTTTGTTTTATTTATTTTTAAATTTCAGTTTTTATTAAATCCGAGGAAAAAAGTTCCTTTTTCAACCGAGCATTCAAGGTTGTATTCTTTTCGAATATATTCGTCGCTGGGCGTTGACGGTGATCCTAAAACAGCGTCGTCGGTTTTTAAATCTCCCAAAAGAATCGGCTTTGGCGGCAAAACGACAATCGGCTTTCCTTTATTTCCGGCCGTTTTTGTTTTATCAATGACGAATGTCCCCATGACCATATAATCGGAATTACTTATATATTTTGAAACCTCGGATTCGGAACAGTCAAACCCGATAACTTCGCCGCCCTGCATCATAATAACATTCGGCGGCTCCGGCCAAACATAATCTTTGTTTGTCAGAATACACAAAATATTTTCTCTTTTAAATACTTCGGCGATGCCTTGATTATCGCCTTCGCCCATGCCCATTAAAACATTCCCCTTTGCTTCTTCTTCAAGTTGCTCAATGGTTTTTTTATCTTTTTCCGTTAATTCAAAAACTTCTTCCACACCGGAAACTTGACGTATGTAGTTTTTAACAGATTCAACAAGATTTTGAGATTCACACACACTCTCTGACATAAAATTCCTCCGTTCGTCTTAATGCACTTGTTTTTATTAAAACTGTAAATGCATTAATCGTATTTAAAAATTAATTTAAAAACAAATTAAAGTTTAATTCAATTGAATTTAGAGTCGTTTTTATTTAATTTGTTAAATTTGTTTAATTTTGAATTTAATTAGAGTTAAATTTAGAGTTTAAATTCAATGATTTCCGCCTCTTCAATCATTTTTTGAATCAGGGCATTCAAATCAAAATTTAATTTCTTCTCTTCGTCCGCCGCGATTGTTAAAACGGCTTTAACTTCCGGTTTTTCGGGAACGGCTAAACATTCTTTTTCGCCGTTTGACCGAATTGAATTTTCAAATGTTCCTATTTTTTGCGCAATATCGACAATTTCTTGTTTATCGTATGCAATCAATGGATGGTAAAGAGGAAGACTGAGCCCGTACGTTTCAGAAAGCATGTTTTCGGCTGTTTGGGAAGCGACCTGACCGAGCGAAGATCCTGTAATGATTCCGCTTGCATTTTCTTTTTTCATCACTTCGCCGGCAACTTTAAACATGGAGCGTTTGCACATGATGCAAATGTTTTTGGCATGGCTTGTTTCCATCATTTTTTTCAGATATTCGCCGTGATGAATGCGATAAATTTTATGGCGCCGGCCGGGCATCCATGAAAAAAGAACACGGGCGTTTTCCATAGATTTTTCGGCCGCAATCGGATTCATAAATTGTTCGTTGTCAAAAAAAACGGGAATGATTTCAATGCCGCGCTTCATCATCAGCCATGCGGCAACGGGAGAGTCAATTCCGCCGGACAGCAGCACAACCATTTTACCTTGCGTTCCCGTCGGAAAGCCGCCCGGGCCTTTAACAGATTCAAAATAAACATAAGATAAAGATTGGCGGATTTCAACAAAAACCTCGCAATCCGGATTTGTTAAATCAACGGCCGGCGTAAGTCCGGTTTCCAGCAATTTTGTCCAAATTGCGTCGCCACATTCTTTTGCAATTTCGTTAGATGTAAACGAATGATTCCCGGAACGACGGGCGCGAACGGCAAACGTCTCATTCGGACGGATTTTTTCGGCGCCGACGGCTGCGCACAGCGCGGCAATTTCCGGCGGGTCGGAAGAACAAATGTATGCCGGCGACACACTGACAACGCCGAACACTTTTGAAACCACGCTTGTCGCATTTTCATCATCGGAATACACAAAAATTCGACCGAAATCTCTTATAATTTTTAAATAAGAAATTTTATGATAGTCAAGCATTTGCTGGATATTGTTTTTTAAAATCTGTTCATATCTGTCCCGAACGCCTTTGCTTTTCAGCGACAGCTCTCCGTAACGGACAATCACAATCGTTTTTTTAGGAAATGCGTCGGAATTTGATAAAGAATCGGATTTGGAAACAGATTCGGACATAATTTTCATATCGTTTTTATTCGATTAAAATACTTGCTTCAGCTCTTAAAGTTGCAGCTGTCAAAAAAAGAATGAATCAAAAATAAAGAATAATAAATCGGGCTGAAATCAAATTGAATCAGATAATTGAGTAGCCCGGCACGGATTCGAACCGAGGTTACAGGATCCAGAGTCCCGTATGATTGACCACTACACTACCGGGCTTTGATGTTTCTTGTAAAAAACAACT
>JGI994J12354_10005460_pt1 | contig 10931 bp, 8 predicted proteins | sample IntmicLarv3ML3BL_FD_12354 | JGI IMG/M metagenome (IMG submission 12354)
GATGGATAAGAGGAAGATAGAGAAGAAAAAGAAAGGTGATGTAGATAGGCGAAAGCGAAAATCTGACTCACCAGTTAAAAGGCAAGAGAGGGATAGGCGAGAGAAATTCAATCAGTATAAGTTTGTTATCAAAGAATTAACGGCAAGAGAAATAAAGCGAAAGTATTCACGCTCAATGCTTGGAATTGTTTGGAGTGTGCTAAATCCATTGTTATCGATGATTGTTATTTCTTTGGTATTTACAAGATTACTTGATCGTTCGATTGAAAATTTCCCTATATTTTATTTATGTGGTTTTTTGTTATGGGAATTGTTTACAACATCTACAAAGTCAGCAATGACAACTTTTGTTGATAATAAGCCAATGTTAATTAAAGTAAAATTACCCATGCAGATATTTGTATTGGTAAAAGTGTATACAGCACTTATCAATCTTGAATATTCTCTTATTGGGTTTTGTCTGATGTTATTTATATTTCAAATTAAGTTTACATGGGTGATGTTATTTGTTCCAATTATTATCATTCTTATATTATTTTTTTCAATAGGAATTTCATATATATTAGCTACAGCATATGTGTTTTTTGGAGATGTCAAACATTTGTATTCTGTGTTCTTAAAACTATTACTATACTGTTCAGCAATTTTTTATCCTATAGATCGATTAGATGGTGCGATTAAATTGGTTGTTCTTAATAATCCAATCTTTAATTACATTGATGCACTTAGAACAGTAGTTATGTTAGGGGAAGTGCCTGCCATTTCAAGTTTCGTACGAATGATTCTTTGGAGTATAAGTATGTATACATTAGGGTATACTGTGTTTCGAAAAAATAAGAATGCAATTATGCAAAAAATATAGATAAATTAATGGGGATATTTATGAGAAAACGAATTTTACAAATCATACTAATCATTATGATGGGATTTATCATACATACAATGCCTGTGTATGCAGATGGTGAACAAACTTCTTTTGGTTCTGAGTCTTATGAGTGGGAACTAGATATAGAATCTCCGATTGGCATTTATGCACATGCAACACAAGGAATACGTACAGTGGAAATTTATGTGCAGTATGACCCGACCATGCTTGCATATCAATCGGGCGGAGAGCTTTTGGAAGAGGGGCGTATCCGAATAAGTGGAAATGCTTGGCAGGCAATAGAATATAAAGAAATGTTGCAATTCATACCTTTAGTGGCAGGTAAAACGCAGATAAGTATTTTAGAATCTACAATTACAGATGTGTATGGAGAAGTGCATACAACAGATAGCATACAGGTACCAGTAAGTATTGCGTTTCCTACAGATTGGACACTAACAGGATTAGAAGTTAATGATGTTTTAGTGGAAGTATTTTCACCTACAACACTTCAGTATGAACTAGAAACAACACAAGCTAATCTAGAGGTTATAGCCTCTCCAAGTAGTTTACAAGTGGAAGTTTTAAACGCTGTTTTAACGATGGGGGAAAATGAAGCTTTTGCTATTGTAACAGGTGAGAATGGACAAAAAGTTCGTTATACACTACAAGTTACAAGAATAGATGACAAAGAAGAAACTACAAATGCAGGAAATGCGATAAATGAAGTACAAGTGATGACACAAGGAAATTACACCACAGGAATTGCAATACGAAACCAATCTTTGATATACATACTATTAATCATCTTATTACTTGTGTTGAGAGCATTGTTTATTGTCAAATTACGAATGGCAAGAAAAGAAAGAAATAAAAAAGTACGAAATTATCAAGAAAAAGATGTTCGTATTGTGGAATGGTCTGAAGATAAAAAACGTAGTACTAAGAAAAGAGTATCGAAAAATACGAATCGAAAAAACGCTGTTATTGAAGTAAATCATGTTGTCATGGATTTTAAGCGTGAAAAAGACGAAGCCACCAGTATCAAAGAGCATATTATTAGAACTATCAAAGGACAACGTTCTTATGAAATGTTTCGAGCATTAGATGATGTTAGCTTTCGAATCGATGCAGGTGAAGTTATTGGTATCATTGGAACAAATGGTTCAGGCAAGAGTACAATACTCAAAATCATTTCGGGCGTATTGGCGCCGACAAGTGGAAATGTCAAGGTTGATACTTCAAAAATACAATTACTCACACTGGGAACAGGTTTTGATGTGGAATTAACTGGAAAAGAAAACGTATATTTGAATGGTTCTTTGATTGGTTATACAAAAGAGTTTATAGATGAAAAATACGATGAGATTGTGAAGTTTGCAGAATTAGAAGAATTTATGGAAGAGAAAGTACGTAACTATTCTTCAGGTATGGTTTCACGACTCGGCTTTGCAATCGCAACAGCTAGAACAACACCTGAAATTCTTATTTTAGACGAAGTATTGAGTGTCGGTGATATGTTTTTTAGAAAAAAGAGTGAAAAACGTATTAACGAGATGATTCATGGTGGCTCTACAGTTTTGATTGTTTCACATTCAACTGCAACAATTCAAACCACCTGTACTAAGGCAGTTTGGATTGAGCGTGGAAAATTAAAACAAATTGGAGATCCGAAAGAAGTATGTGCTGCATATGGAAAATTAAACAATTCGTAAAGGAGTCCTATGAATGCTAAACAACGCATATATTATTTTTTGATAGATAGAAATATAGAGATTAGTACGCAATATCACCAATATCGTCGCAAAAAATATGGGATTGCTAGAATAAAAGCGTGGCTTTATCTATTCGGATTATATCTACGTTATTATACAAAATGGCCGAATAAGAAAAGCTTAAGCAATGCTATTCGATTTAACAAAGATATGATATTAAAGCGAAATGAATCACTTCTTTCAAAAAGAGAATCGCCAATAGCGTTTGCACAAAAATTATTAGCATATGATGTTGTCTCCTTTGATGTGTTTGATACATTGATTTTTCGTCCATTTTCTACAGCCAACAGATATGTTTCATTTTACAGGAAGCAAACTGAAATATTTTGATTTCAAAAAGCTCAGAATAGAAATGGAAATGCAAGCAAGAAGAAATGCAAATGAGGTTAAAAATATACAAGAGATATCCTTAAAAGATATTTGGAACACTATTGAAGAAGAAGTTGGGATAAATGCAGAAGTAGGAATGCTTGCTGAATGGAACGACGAACTTCAATTCTGTTTTGCGAATCCATATATGCTAGCTGTTATAAAGGAATTAAGAAAGCAAGGTAAAAAAATCATTATAATTTCCGATATGTATCTAGGAAAATCACATATTCAAAAATTATTAAATATGTGTGGTTACGGCGAAATGGAAGGCTATTTTGTATCTAGCGACCATCAACATTCTAAAAGCGAGGGTACATTATACGATATTGTGAAAAGAAAACTTTATTTGGAAAAAACATTTGTACACATAGGTGACAATTTATATGCTGATAAAAAACAAGCTGAAAAGCATGGTTTTACAGGATTCCATTATGAGAATATAAATGCAGTTGGTGAAATATCGAATGGAAGATATGTCAGTTATATTTCGAAGTGTCTATGATGGACTTATAAATTCTTATATGCATAATGGTTTAAGTGTTTACTCTAAAGACTATGAGTTTGGTTTTATTTATGTGGGAGTGCTCGTACTTGGGTATTGTCAATGGATTCATGAATGCGTAAAACAAGAAAAATTAAATAAAATATTATTTTTGACATACGGTGGTGAAATTTTAAGTAAGGTATATGAAATTTTATATCCACAAGAATCAGAAGATTGGGAATGTGTGTATTGGTCACATCACCTTGCAACTAAATTATCAGCTAATCATTTTAAGTATAACTATTTTCAGCATTTTATATATCAGAAAACAAACCAGAATTACACTTTATATTCTGTTTTTAAGACAATGGAAATAGAAACTATGCTAGAAACATTTTTACAATCTAAGCTGTGTAAAGGGAGCTATTCTGCAAGTAGTATTTTGGATAATATTCTCGCTGATAAAATTAAAATTTATTTATTACAACATTGGGAAAACGTTCAAGCACATTATGCTACAGAATTAGAAACGAGAAAAGTCTATTACAATAAATTTTTAAATGAATATAAAAGGATTGGAGTGGTAGATGGTAGTTGGAGTGGTACGAATACGATTATGTTTGAGCATGTGATGAATCAGGTTTTGGAAATTGATTGTAATATTACAGGACTAATCGCTGGAATCAACAATATGCATAGTACTAATCAAGTAACTAATGAAGCCTTATTATATGCAGGACAGATGAAATGCTATGCATTCATACAAGATAGTATAGAATATGATTTTGCAACTATTGAAGAACATTTACAAGTCAAAGAAGTTCAACATGGTATTTTGGAATTTGTGAAATATTATTTAAAGCATATGAAACAAATCTCAAGTATAAGTGGAAATGATGCATTTGCACCGATTAAATCTTTATTTAAACATAAATAGTAATAAAAATTTTTCATAATGAAAATCAAAAAACATTTATCAAATGCAAATAGTATAGAAAGAAAAGAGGAATGATTATGAAAGGTATAATTTTAGCAGGTGGATCAGGAACAAGGCTATATCCATTGACTGCAGTGACTTCAAAACAACTGTTACCAATTTACGACAAACCAATGATTTACTATCCGTTATCTGTGCTAATGAATGCGGGAATAAGAGAAATTCTAATTATTTCCACTCCAAAAGACACACCACAATTCAAAGAATTGCTACAAGATGGTAGGCAGTTTGGAATTCAATTATCCTATGCTGTTCAAGAATCACCAGACGGATTAGCGCAAGCATTTATTATTGGAGAAGATTTTATAGGAAATGATTCAGTTGCGATGATTCTTGGTGATAATATTTTTGCAGGGCATGGATTAAAAAAACGTTTAATCAAATCTGCCAATAAAAGTAAGGGAGCTACGGTATTTGGCTATTATGTTTCAGACCCAGAACGTTTTGGCATTGTTGAGTTTGGAGAGAATGGTAAGGCTATCTCGATTGAAGAAAAACCCGAAAAACCAAAGAGTAATTATTGTGTAACAGGACTATATTTTTACGATAATAAAGTTGTAGAATATGCTAAAAATCTCAAACCATCAGCAAGAGGAGAATTAGAAATTACAGATCTAAATAGAATATATTTAGAGGATAATAGCTTAAGTGTAGAACTATTAGGACAAGGCTTTACATGGCTGGATACAGGCACACATGAATCTTTAGTTGAAGCAACTAATTTTGTGAAGATCTCTGAAACATATCAACATCGAAAAATAGCATGTTTGGAGGAAATAGCATATTTGAATAACTGGATTACAAAAGAGCAACTACAAATATCTAGTGATGTATTAAAAAAGAATCAGTATGGAAGATATTTATTAGATGTATTAAATGGAAAATATTTAGAAAACTTATATTAAATCAGGAGGATAAATAATGAATAGAATTGGAATTTTTTTGACATATGATACGGATAGTATTGTAGATGAATATATTGAATATATGCTTAATGACCTTAGTAATGTAATAGATAAAATAATCATTGTAAGCAATGGTCCATTAAGTAAAGAGGGGCGAAAGGTTTTTGAGAAATATTCAAATGATATTCTTGTGCGTGAAAACAAGGGGTTTGATTTTGGAGCATGGAAAGATACTATTATTAGCCACATTGGCTTTGAGCAATTAAAAGAATATGATGAATTGGTGTTATTAAATGATTCATTTTTTGGACCATTTGAGAGCTTTGAAAAAGTTTTTCATACTATGGAACAGCAAAAATTAGATTTTTGGGGATTAAGCGTTCATGGGGAGGTCGAAACAGTAAGAGATATGTGCCCTTATGGATATCGCCCACGATATATACAAACTTATTTTGTTGTTTTTGGAAAGAAAATATTACAAGATTATTCATTTTATAAATATTGGACAGATATGGAATATTATTCTGCATTTTTAGAAGTAGGTGAAAAGTGTAGTGCTGTTCTAACAAAATATTTTTCAGATTTAGGTTTTTCATGGGGTGTTTATTCAGATACAACAGAATTTGAGTCTACTTATGAAAAAAATATATGCCACCATGCTTTTAATTTAGAGTATCTTATAAGCGAAAAAGAATATCCAATTATTAAAAGAAAATCTTTTGTTTTAGGGAAACGAAGATTCTTAAAATACAATACGGGAATGGATCTTTTAAAAGCGATTGAATATATTCATTCCAATGAAACATATGACTTAGACTTAGCCTACAATCACATTGTAAGAAGATTTAATATTTACGATCTTAAGGAAACATTAAACTTAGATTATGTATTACCTACTGATTATACCTTAGAGGATACAGTGAAAAATCTACCTGTAGCTATTTGACATTTCCAGTGGTGTAGTACTTATTTGAATAAAATCGCGGAATCTATAGATTTAATCATTATAACAAGAAATGAACAATATTCTAAAACACTGCAAAATTTAATGAAACGTAAGTGTAAGTTTTTTAGTAATGAAAATGCAACAACGATTGTACAATTTTTAAAATCAATAGGTGAAGTACAAAAGTATAAATATCTTTGTTTGCTCCATGATGATTTAGTAGCACCAGAAAAAGTATTTACACTAGGAAAGTCATTAAGAGAATCGCAATGGGAAAATGTGATTGATAGTACGGCATATATATATAACATTTTAACTCGTTTTGAAAATAATGATAGATTAGGGGTTCTTGCTCCACCATTTCAAATACATTCTAGCTTATTTGGAGAAAATCTCAATGATTGGGCTGGAAAATTTGAATATGTACAAAAAATGATAAAGAAACTGAATCTGCAGTGTGTTCTAGATGAAAATACACCTACTGTAACAAAAGATAATATTCTATGGATTAGAACGGATATTCTTTCTGGTATAAAATGGGAAGAACTGCTAGAGGAATCATGTGATGAACTTGTAGATTCAACTATTGCTAGACTTTGGGGATATCTTGCACAAGATAAACACTATTTTACAGGTTGGTGCATGACAGATAAATATGCTGCTAATATGTTGGAATCTCAGAACTATATGCAAAATGCTGTATTGTCAGTGCTTGCACCTGGATTGAAGTGGGACAAAGAAAGTTTTGCATCTTATTTGGAATCAATTAAAGACTTCCGACGACGATTTAAAGCACTAGAAAAAGAAGTACGTAGTTTGAGAGAAAATGGTGCTATACCAATGGAAACAGGTGAAGTTCAAACGATTTTAGTTGAAATAGGACTCAAGCGTGCCTTTGCAAATTGGATTAAAAAAATACTACGTATAAAAAAATAAGGGAGAACATATAATGAGTGCAGATACAATTCAAAATAACCCATATGATGAATTGATAAGAATATCAAAAATAAATTCTGAAAAATCTATAAACAAAGAATTAAATAAAAAAGGTGATTTATTTTTTACAAGCATATTTTCTCATCTTCGTTCTAATTTATTGGAATGGTTACCATTTACTGCGAATGATAAGGTGTTAGAGGTTGGAAATGGTTATGGTATATTTGCTAATAAGATTAGCACACGAGTTTCGCATTATGTGTGCATAGATAATTGTAAAGAAAGTATACAGGTTGCAATGAATCGTGTGCAAAATAAAGAGAATGTACAAATTTTAGAAACAGATGAAAAGTATAGTATTTTACAGGACTTATCTGATAAATTTGATTATATAATTTTTTCAGATGCAATGTTATTGGAGCAAGATAGGCCAATAAGTGAATGCTCCGTAGTAAAGCGATTGAATATATGTAAAAAATTATTATCTAAAAAAGGAAGTCTTATTTTTTGGTCAAACAATAAGACAGGATTAAAATATTGGTCTGGCTGTAAAGATGAAGTTACAGACTGTGTATTTTCTGGCTTGGCTGGCTACAAACATAAACATGGAATGGGAGTTCCAGATCAAGCAAATATAGCGAGGATAATTGAGCACCTTTCGCTTTTACATAATGCGATTTACTATCCCTACCCAGATTATAAATTTCCAACAAGCATTTACTCAAAGAAACATCTTCCACGAGTAGGTGAATTGGCAAAAAATTCTTTTAGCTGGGAAAAAAGAACAGTTCTATTTAATGAGCAAGATGTATATAACACTATCATTGAAAATGATAATTTCCCTTTTTTTACAAATTCTTTTTTAGTGTTGTTGTCAAATGAAAAATTATCACACTTGAATACCTTTACAAAATATTCTAATGATAGAGGCGAAGCATTATCCATTAAAACGGTGATAGCACCCGATGATAAGAATGACTTGCTTATTATCAAACAAGGAATGAGTGAAAAAGCGACACAGCATATCCATAACATGAAACGTTGGTACAAATCTCTAGTTCAGATTTATGAAAATGAATTTTTAACAATTAATAAAATTATTGATACGCCACAAGGAATTGCTTTTGAACATGTAGCTGGAGAACCATTACAACAGCGTTTGGCAAATCATTTAAGATATGACAATTATGCCGCTTTTGAACAGGAAGTTACACGATTTGCAGATATTTTGATAGAAAAAAGCACAGAACCGTTTTATTTGACTCCTGAATTTTCTACCATATTTCAAAGTACAAAAGATTTTAAGGGACTAAAATGTGGTGACATAAGTAATATTGACCTTATTTTTTCCAATGTTATAGTCAATGAAGATAAAATGGTTATGATTGATTATGAATGGGTATTTGAATTCCCGATTCCAGTTAATTTCATTTTATTTCGTTCGATTTTTCACCTTTTTCATGGACCTAGAGGAGAAAGTACGTTTAATCCTTTATACCAACGTAAAATTTTTGAAAAACTGGATATAAACATTGAACAAATAGAAGAATTCAAAAAAATGGAAGAGGGGTTTCAAAGATATGTTTGCGGAAAACATGAGCCACTAAGAACTATGGGAAGTCAAAAGCCTTATTCTTATGCTGATAAGCGTATGCAAGTTTTTTACAGTTATGGGCAAAAATTTAACAATAAGGATTATTTTGCGATTCCATACAATTTACAAGAAAAGCAGATACGTCAAATAGTGATTCCTATAATGCCTACCGTAAAAAAAATAAGATGGGACCCTGCAGAGGCTCCTTGCATTGTGAAAATCAATCATATCGCGGAAAATGGTAACGATAAGTTTGAGGGGGACTTTGAAATTCGTAATGGAGAGTTTCTATCAGAAAATATACTATTCTTTCATAACCATGATCCTCAAATAATATTCGATATAGCAAAAGTTAATACATATGCATTAAAATGCACATTTGAAATTGTTTACTTAACTGAGGAAATAGCTGAAATACTAACAAATTTTCAAAAGAATGTGCTGTAGGTTGTCTCATGGAAAAAATAAAGCTTATATATTTGATTAAAGAGCCTTTAGAATACTATTCATATATGATGTTAAAGGAACTTGCAAATAACTTCAAAATTATTTGCATTTCTACTAATAAGGACATAACAGATTTTTGCAATGATAATATTGTTGTTTTATCTCAAGAGGAACAACTATGGGCAAATTTACAGAGAGAACTTGGAGCAAATTGTACGCATGTGGGCATATTGAATCAATCATTATTGGGACCATTACATGATTTCAAAATATTTATCAATAATCTCATTGTAGATTCTTTTGAAATATGGTCACTTTATCAGATGGAGAATTATTTATATGGCTTCATTTTAATGCAATATAAATTTTTTAGTAAACAGATTCTAAATGAACTGATTGACACTGGAAATATTCATTTGAACGACCATCATTTAAAAGAGATGGGGATAAACTGGAAAAGTTTATGCCATTTTGGAAAGAATATAAATTGTAGTACATCAAATTATGAATTAGTTGTTATAAAGAAATCACCATTTTTAGAGTTAGAATTCATTGGTAAGGAAAAACGCCATCAAGATTTGCAATATAATGATGGAAGTGATCTTGCAAAAACAGCTTATTATATGAGAAATAAGACACAATATGATTTAAAAATTTTCTATCAACTCTTGTTAAAAAAATACAATATTGAAGATATCAAAAATCTATTAGATTTGAATTTTATTGTAGATGAACAATATTGTATAACGAAAAAGGTGAAATCGAAAGTTGCAATACTTATACATATTTATTATACAGAGCTTTTTAAAACTTGTATAAATTATATAAGTATTGTTCCAAAATGTATTGATGTATATATAACTGTTAGTTCAGTAGAACATAAAGAAAAAATAGAAAGGTTGCTTTTAAGAAATAAGATAACAAATGCATCTGTCATTTTAGTAAATAATAGAGGACGAGATTTATCAGCACTATTAGTGGGGTGCAAACATATTGTAAAGCAATATAAGTACATTTGCTTTGTTCATGATAAAAAATCGCATAAAGGTGAAGATATCAGTACTGGAAGAGATTATTTTTTGAATTTATGGAACAATCTATTACTATCAGAGACGTATATATATAACATTCTAAATATCTTAGAGCAGGAACCAAGCATTGGATTTTTATGTCCACCACCACCTGTTTTTGGAATATATTTCTCTATTGCGGATAATTATTGGACTATCTGCTATAAGAAAACCTATCAACTCCTCTCAAAGTTGAATATTCAACCTATTTTGCACGAAAAGAAACAACCACTTGCACTAGGGAGCGCATTTTGGTGTAAAGTAGAGGCTATTCAAGATCTTTTTGATGTAGATTGGGAGTATAAGGATTTTCCAAAAGAACCAATGGCATTAGATGGAACAATCAGTCATGCCATAGAAAGGGTATTTCCATATATTGCACAAAAGAATGGTTTCTTATCTGGTTGGGTTATGAATAAGCATACTGCAGCAAACTTAATTACGAATCAAGGAGTGGTATTGCAAGAATCATTAAGGAAAACAAAGAAATATTTAGGATATTATGATGGTATACCTTGTTATTTAGAAAAATTGGAAAAT
>JGI994J12354_10005461_pt1 | contig 10928 bp, 7 predicted proteins | sample IntmicLarv3ML3BL_FD_12354 | JGI IMG/M metagenome (IMG submission 12354)
CGGAGATGGAGAAGAACGGCACATCCGCCTCCCCTGCCACAGCTCTTGCGAGCAAGGTTTTACCAGTACCGGGCGGGCCCACGAGCAAAACGCCCTTAGGAATGCGCGCGCCGATTTGATTGAAACGCTCGGGTGCCTTGAGGAACTCCACGATTTCCGAAAGCTCCTCCTTCTCCTCGTCCGCGCCGGCGACATCCGCAAAGGTGGTTTTGCGCTTTTCATCCTTCCCCTGCTTCACGCGTGCCTTGCCGAAGGTGATGGAGCGGTTGTTTTCACTCGTCATGGTCTGATTCATGCGGCGGAACATATACACCACAATGACCCCCATGAGGATGGCCAGCAGCGCAGTGGGCAATATACTCAGCAGCCAGGCACCCGCCGAGCCGTCATCATAGTCATCCTGAATGGGCTTCTCCGGATTTTCCGCATTGTATTTGCGCACGATGGGATTGACGTCCTCATGAAACGCCGAAACCACGGACACGGGCATCTTATAAACCTTGAACTCCGCTTCGTCCCGCAGCCTGTATTTCAGCACACCATTGGAGGCGTTCAGAGAAAATGCCTCTATTTGATTGCTGTTGAAATACTCAATGACCTGGTAGTACTTCAGTTTCTCCTGCTTCTCTCCGCCGCTCAGCCAGGCGATTCCCAAAATAATCACAAGCGGGAACAGGATGTATGGCAGCAGACTCAACATTTTTCTTGCTCTCAACGAATTTTTCACTCCTAACCTTTGTATCTTTTTTGTATTTTAACTGTAAATTTCGGGCTTCAGCACACCTACGAAAGGCAGATTGCGGTAGCATTCATCATAGTCCAATCCATAGCCCACCACGAACTCATCGGGAATTTCTGCACCGACATAATCCACCTTCAGCTCCACCTGACGGCGCTCGGGCTTATCCAGCAGGGTGCAGATTTTCACACTCTTGGGGCTGCGCGTCTCCATCAGCTCCAGGATATAATTCAGCGTTCTGCCGGAATCCAGAATGTCCTCCACAATCAGCACATCATAGCCCGCAAGGTTGATGTCCAAATCCTTGACGATTTTCACCGCACCAGAGGAAACCGCACTCGCCCCATAGCTGGAAACCGCCATAAAGTCAATGCGGCAGGGCACCGTAACGGCACGCATCAAATCCGCCATAAAAACAATGGAGCCCTTGAGCACACTCACAAGCAGCAGGTTCTTGTCCCTGTAATCCGCGCTGATCTGCGCGCCCAGCCGTGCGACAATTTCCCCAAGCTCTTGCTCGCTCAACAGGGTCTCCCGAATGTCCGAAAACATAGACGTTTCCTTTCTTGCCTTTTTTATGATTTCACGATTTGCAGCAGACGTTTTGTCTGCGCGTCCGCCGCACAGCGCTGCGCGCAGCCGAAACCCTGCACCCAGACGACCCCTTCGTCATCCGCCAAAATCACCGTTTCGCCCCGCAGCTGCAACGGAATGCCTTTCTCCTGAAACAGCTTTTTCAGCGTCTTGGTGCAACCCCTGCCCGCCAAGCAAACGGCATCGCCTGGCAAACGGCTCCTCAAGTGCGCGTTACCTTTTATTTTATCACAATCCGCCGCGAAAGCCAAGCTTTGTTTATGAATTTTTTGTGACATATTTAAGGGAGAATTGTAAACTTCCGCGATTTCCAGCGTTCCCGCGGGGGTTTCCACCCTACCGAGCGCAAAATCCACGCGCCAGGGCGGAATTTCCGCCGACTGTTCCTGTGGCGCGAGACGCAGAATGCCGTCCTTCACCGTCAGAAAAACACCGCTGGACAGCTGACGTACACCGCCTGTTTGCAGCAAAGCCGCCGCATCCTCGAGCGCGGAAAAGTCCGGCTGCACGCCCTGCCCACGCATCAGCCGCGCCAATACTGTCCTGCGCACCGCCGCATGGGCAGCAAGCAAAACCGCCGTATCATAGCCGCCGCTCCGCGCCGCCGCTCCGCACAAAGCGGCGGACTGGGTCTGCAGATAATCGTCCTGCTCCTCCAGTGCGGCGAAGCAGCGCAGGGCAGCGCGCTCCAGCTCCGGGTTCAGCTTTTGCAGCTGCGGCACCACCTGATGCCGAATGCGGTTGCGGCTGTACGCACAGTCAGCGTTGCTGCTGTCCGTGACGAAGGCTAATCCCTCTTCCGCGCAGTATTGCTCGACCTCGGCGCGGCTGCAGTCCAGCAGGGGGCGGATGATTTGCCCGCGCTTGGCAGGGATGGCGCAAAGACCGTGCGGCGACGCACCGCGTGTGAAATGAAACAAGAAGGTCTCCACACGGTCGCTCAGTGTATGCGCCGTGGCAACATAAGCATTCGCGTCCAGCGAGGCGAAATAATCGTAGCGCACACGCCGCCCGCAGCTCTCCTCGCTTTCCCCGCTTTCGGCGGCAAGGCTTCGGATGTCCGCGCGCAGGACACTCAGCGGCACGTTCCATTCATTGCACAGGGCACGCACGAAATCCTCGTCCCGCTGCGCTTCCGCCCCGCGCAGGCCGTGGTTGACATGCGCCGCCGTGAGGGTGAAGAGGATATCCGCCTGCAAGCGTCGCAGGAGGTGCAGCAGGGCAACGGAATCCGCGCCGCCAGAAACGGCACAAAGAACCGCCGCGCCGGGCGGAATCAGGCCGCGGCGTGCAACGGTTCCCAGCACCTTAGTAACCATAGCCATCGTCGTGATGCGCTTCATAGGCCTGAAGCGTGGTGAACTCCGCCTCCCAGCGGAACTTGACGGTCTTGGTGGCACCATGGCGGTTTTTGACCACGATGATTTCCATCTCGTCCATCTTGGGCGGATTGTCCTCATCAATTTCCGCCGGGTCGCCGGCGTTGTAGTTCTCGCGGTAGAGCATGAGCACGATATCCGCATCCTGCTCGATGGAGCCGGAATCGCGCAAATCCGCCAGCTGCGGCCTGCGGGATTTTCCGCCCTTTTCCGTCTCTCTGGAAAGCTGGGCGCAGACCACCACGGGGATGTTCAAATCCTTTGCCATCAGCTTGAGGTTTCGCGTCATCTCTGTGACCTCCTGCACGCGGTTCTGCGCGCGGGTTTCGTTGGTCAGAAGACCCAGATAATCCACAAACACACAGTCCACATCGCGCATTCTGCGCACACGCGCCTTCATCTCGGAGATTTTGATGGTGGAGTTGTCGTCAAAATACAGCGGATATTTGCTCAATTCGGAGGCAGATTTGCCCAGCGCCGTCCAATCCGCCATGGCGATTTTGCCGCTGCGCACCTTATCGCTCTGCACCCGTGCGTGGGAGAACCACACGCGCTGCGCGAGCTGCATTTTGTTCATTTCCAGCGAGAAAAACAGCACCTTTTTGCCCTGCTTCGCTACATTGGAGGCAAGGTTCAGCGCCACGCTCGTTTTGCCCATGGACGGGCGCGCACCGATGAGAATCATATCCGACTTGTTCAAGCCGTTGATGACCTCATCCAAATCCGCAAAGCCGGTGGAGATGCCCTTATACAAATCCGCATCGGGCGAGGTGATTTTGTGCAGATGGTCGTAGACCTCGTTGATGATGATGTCGTTGAGCAGGGAGGGCTCAGAGGTGGATTTGCCCTGGCGGATGGCATAAATGCGCTGCTCCGCCGCCTCCAAAAGCGTTTCAGCCGTGTCCTCCGGGCTGAAATTCACGGTTTTGTCGATGATTTCACGCGAGGCGCCAATCAGGGCGCGCAAATAATATTTTTCCCGCACAATCTTGATATACCCATCCACATTCGCGGTGGACGGGATGCTCTGCGCGAGCTGGAAGAGGTAGTTTTTGCCGCCCTCCTCATCAAAAACGCGGTCACGCTGCAGCACATCCAGCACCAGCAGCGGGTCAATCTTGCCGCCGAGGGTTTCCAATGATAGAATGGCGGCATAGATGGCCTGGTGGCGCGGATTGTAAAAATGCTCCGGGCGCAGCGAGGCGATAACCTGCGGCAAACAGCCGGGATCCACCAGAACACAACCCAAAACAGCCTGCTCCGCCTCCAGGCTCGCAGGCATGTTCATATTTTCAAAGTCAAAATAACCGCTCGTTTCCATCCCTCAATGTCCTTCTTAACGGATTTATTCGCTGATGTTCACATAAAATTCCGCCGAAATGCCCGTGTAGAGCTTGATTTCCACGGCGAACACGCCGTAGGTTTTGATGTCCTCCATGGTCAGCTTGCGCTTATCCACGGCAACGCCGCAATCCTTCTCGATTTGCGCGGCGACCTCCTTGGCGGTCACGGAGCCGAACAGCCTGCCGTTTTGCCCCGCCTTCGCCTTGATCTGCAGCGTTTTGCCCGCCAAAATTTTCGCCGCCGCCTGCGCCGCCTGCTTTTCGGTGTCAATGCGGTGCTTTTCGGCGTTCTCGCGGTTTTTCAGCTCGTTCATGGCCTGCGCGTTCGCCTCGCCCGCGAGCTTGTGCGGAAAGAGGTAGTTGCGCGCGTATCCATCCGAGACATTGACCATTTCGCCCTTTTTGCCCAGGGATTTCACATCCTGCAATAAGATTACCTTCATCTTCACTTTCCTCCAATCATATGTATCCGCGCGTCAGCGCCTGGCATTGCCGACTGCCTCCTGCGCAAGTCTTTCATCAATGGCTTCCACCAGCCTTTGGCGGACGGTTTCCACATCGCTTTGCGGGAACTGCGCCGCCGCCATGGTGCGGTGCCCGCCGCCGCCCAGCTGTTCCATCACGAGCTGAACATTCATCTCGCCGTAGGAGCGCGCCGTGATGCAGGCACTGCCGTTTGCATCACGAAACAGCACAAACGCCGCGCGCACGCCCTGCACGTTCAGCAGCTCATCCGCCGCCTGCGAGGTCACAATCCGAATGTCCTGCAAGGCTTCCGCTGCAACGGAAATCGCACAGTCCCGATAGGTCTGCGCGTTGGCGACGATGGTGTAGCGCTGGCGGTTGTCCTCCAGGGAATTGGCAAACAGTCGCTTGACCTTCACGGTATCCGCCCCCTTTCCCTTGAGGAACGCCGCCGCGTCAAAGGTGCGCACACGGGTGCGCAGAACGAAATTCTTGGTGTCCAGCATAATGCCCGCAAGCAGCGCCTCCGCCTCAAAGCGGCTCAGGCGCGGGGTGATGCAGCCAATCAGCTCCGTGACCATTTCACAGGTGGAGGAGGCGTTGGGGTCGTGGTAGAAGATCACCGCGTCCTCGATGGAATTCACCATGCGGCGATGATGGTCAATGAGCACCACGGTTTTTGCCCGTCCATACAGCGCAGGAAACTCCAGCAGCGGCTCCACATGAGTATCCACCAGAATCAGCAGTCCGTTTTTCGCCAGCAGCGGCTCCGCCTGCGCAGGATTTACAATGACATCATAGTCATACTCCGTTTTTACCCGCTCCAGCAGCGCGCGGGCAAGGGAGCGCTCCGGCGAAACAACAATATGGGCTCTTTTCTGCTGGCTCTGCGCCACGGCAATCAAGCCGACCGCCGCGCCCATGGCATCCAAATCGGGGAAGGTATGCCCCATAATCACAACGCTGTCGCTGCCGGCAATCAGCTCGGTGAGCGAGGAGGCCACCGCACGCGTTTTGACCTGACTGCGCTTTTCCACACTCTTGGAGACGCCGCCGAAAAATTCATAGCTCTTGCCGACCTTAATGGCGGCCTGGTCGCCGCCGCGTCCAATGGCCATTTCCAGCGCGCGGTGGGCGGCGGTTTCCCCGTCTGCCAGGGTGCGCCCCGTACCCACGCCGATGGAGAGGGTGACACCCAGCTCCTTTTCGCGGTAGGCGTATTTGCGCACTGCATCCAGAACGTCAAACCGCTTGAGTATCATCTGATCCACGTCGCGCTCCTGTGCCACGATGATATAGCGCTCATCATTCACGCGGCGCAGCAGGCAGGGCAGATCCTCCAGCCAGATTTCTATCAGCGCCTCAATGCCGTTGCGGATTTCAGCGTACTCGCTGTCACGGAAGCCAAGACCCATCTGACTGATGTCGTCCACATCCAGCAACAGCACATAGGGGCGGCTGGCCTGATATTCCTGCTCCACGCTGCGGAAATAGGTATTGTCCGTATAATACAGCGCGTAATACTGCTTCTCTTTGTGATGGAAGCTGCTGGCGTACAGGGAATAAAAGCGCTCCCCTACCGCAATGCCGCGCGGTTTGCCGTCGGCCAGCTCCGTGACTTGTTGACTTTGGGTAAACTGCCGCAGACCGGCATCCTCCACCACCAGTTCTCCTGCAACCTCTTCCTTAAATTTTTGGTTGAAAAACAGGATGTTTTCTTTCTCGTCACAGACCAGAACCGGCACGGGATATTCCGCCAGCACACCGCCCTGCGTGATGTCCATGCGCTGCGCGAGGGTGGCAATAACACCCTTCCTGCGCTGCTGCACCAGGCGCACGCGCAGCAGCGCCGCCGCGGCAAGCGCCGCAAACAGCACAGCGAAGCACAGCGCCGCTGTCCAATGATACCACGCCAGCGCACCAAGCAAGGAGGCTACGGCAATGGCGGCCAGAACACTGACCGGGTATCTGCTCAAAAGGCTGCGTATGTTCATTGCGCCTTCCTTTCCTGATTGGAGTGGGATGCTTTAAAGCACCAATATCACGGGCAGCACCATCGGGCTGCGCTTGGTGCGCTCATATAAGAGCTGGGAAACGCGGTCACGCAGCTTGCCCTTGATGACGTTCCATTCGGGCGCGCCGCGATCCAAAAAGTCCTCCAGCGTCTGGATTGCCGCCGCGCGGACATCCTCAATCAGCGCCTCGCTCTCTCGCACATAGACAAAGCCGCGCGAGAAAATCTCAGGACCCGACAGAACCTGGTTGGTTTCACCGTCCACTGCAACGGTAATCGTGACAATGCCGTCCTGCGCGAGGTGCTTGCGGTCGCGCAGCACCACGCTGCCCACGTCACCCACACCGTAGCCGTCCACAAACACGCGCCCGGAGGGCACGCCCGCCGCCTGGCGGAAGCTGTTCTGCGTGATTTCGGCAACACAGCCGTTGTCCGCCAAGAAGATATTGGTTTTCTCCAGCCCCATGCTTTGCGCGAGCGCGGCGTGCTTGCGCAGATGCTTCAGCTCGCCGTGCACCGGGATGAAGTACTTTGGCTTGACGATGCCCATCATCATCTTCAATTCCTCCTGGCAGGCATGACCGGAAACGTGCACCTCGTACATGCGCTCATAGACGACCTCCGCGCCGAGTTTCATCAGCTCATTGACCACGCGGCTGACGGTTTTTTCATTGCCGGGAATGGGCGTTGCGGAAATAATTACACAGTCCGTGGGGCAGATTTCCACCTTGCGGTGCTCCGAAAACGCCATGCGCGTAAGCGCGGACATCGGCTCACCCTGACTGCCTGTGGTGATGATGACGATATTTTCCGCCGGATAGCGGTTGATGGCATCAATGCTAATCAGCACACCCTCCGGCACATCCAGATAGCCCAGCTCCGAGCTGATGCTCACCACGTTTTCCAGGCTGCGCCCAATGAGCGCCACCTTGCGCCCGAGCGTCTGCGCCACGTTGATAATCTGCTGGACACGGTGGATGTTGGAGGCAAAGGTCGCCACAATCAAGCGGCGTCCCTGCGCCTTGCGGAAGAGTGTTTCAAAGGATTCGCCCACCTTGCGCTCGCTCTCGGTGTAGCCGGGGCGCTCCGCATTGGTGGAATCCGACAACAGACACAGCACGCCCTCCCTGCCGATTTCGGCCAGGCGCGCGAGGTCTATCATGTCCCCGTCGATGGGGGTGGTGTCAATTTTGAAGTCACCGGTCTGCACAATGGTGCCCTGCGCGCAGCGGATGGCCAGCGCCAGCGAATCCGGGATAGAGTGGTTGACATGAATCATCTCCACCGAAAAGCCGCCCAACTGAATGGTGTCGCCGGGCTTCACCTCGTTCAGCTCCGTTTCATACAGGAGACCGTGCTCGCGCAGCTTGCCGCGGATCAGTCCGATGGTCAGGCGTGTGCCGTAGACCGGGATTTGCACGTTCTTCAGCAGATAAGGCAGCGCACCGATGTGGTCCTCATGCCCGTGGGTGATGACCACACCGCGGATTTTGTCCGCATTGCGCTCCACATAGCTGAAATCCGGGATAACAATGTCCACGCCCAGCATATCCTGATCCGGGAACGACAGACCGCAATCGACCAAAAACATATCGTCCTCATACTCATACAGGGTCATGTTCTTGCCCACCTCGTTCAGGCCGCCGAGAAAGGCAATGCGGATGGGGCTTTCCTTGGGTTGATTTTTGCCGTTTTGTTTTGCGGCAGATTTTTCGTTTTCTTTGGCGGGGGTGCTGTTCCGCACCTCGTCCACCCGCTTGGTGCCGCTGACGCTGGCATCAATAATCTGCCCTTTTTTTCTTTGCATTTACAAACTCCTTCTTAGAACCGCCGTGCATTTCCCGCGCGGCGGCTGTTATTTTATGATTTCTATGTTCTCGCCGCTTCACCAAGCGGCGATGTATCTTCGGGTCATGTAGGATTTGCCGGAAAAGGCAAATCCTGCTGCGCAAAAAAACTCCACAAAAACAGTGCCGCCATATACGTTTCGGCACCCACCCAAAATATACCAAACTTTTCATCCCGTATATTGTACAACGATTCCGCCGTTGTGTCAACCGCGCGCGCGGAAATCCGGGCGAAGTGCCGCTGATTTTTTGCGGAATTTCGGAAAAGTTTTCTGATTGGACATAAATTATTGTGAATTGGCATGTCGCGGTGCAGGGAGGACATCGGGCGGAGCAAGCGCTGCCCCTGCGGTTGCACGTCCAGTTGCAGGGGCGAACTGTGTTCGCCCGCGTTCCCCACATAATCCACGCTCTGCGCCGCCCACACGGCATCGGGCGAACACAGTTTGCCCCTACATTTGGCGAGCGTTTGCGCAGGGCGTGAATTCTCCGCCCGCCTCCTCACCTCCCCTTCCGCAGCAGCTCCTCCACCGAAAGACAAAGTTCATTGGCAATTTCCAAATTATTTGACTCCGCGAGCACCTGAAGCGTCTTGCCGGTGCGCGAGGGCACAATCAACAGGCGGCCATGCTCTTTTTTGAGGGTAATCCCCTCCTTTTTGCTGTCCAGCGTCACATCGTCCTCCCCCAGAAATTCCGCGAGACGCGAGGGCGGGACGGAGATGGAAAACACCTTTTTTGCCACATAAAACTCCGGCAGCTCCTCCAAGAGCTGCGCGAGTGTCATTTCGCGCTCCTTCATGATGGAAAGCAAACGCACGGCGAGGAAGAGACCGTCCCGCACCCATTGCTGTTTGGCGGAAAGGCGGCGCGCTTCGCTGTCCGAGTCGTCCGCCGGGCTGTTCAAATAGCGCCAGGCGCGGCGGCCGTACTCCCGTGCGAGGGAGTCCAGCAGCTGCGGCGCATCAAAGGGCAGGGCGAGGTCGCGGCCATTGCGCAAGTCGTTCAGACAACAAAGCGCAAGCAGTTTTTCAAAGAGAACGGTGCCCAGCGCCTGCGTGTAGGCGCTCACGCGGGTGCCGAAGCGGTTGATGCGCAGCAGCAGATTTTCGCTCTCGGCGCATTCCAGCTTGCCCAGGCATTCCTGCGCGAGCAGCTGAATCGCTTCATTGCTGCTTTTCACCGCTGCCGCGCAGCCGGAGAGCCCATAGGGCGCAAGCTTGCTGACCTCCTGACGATAAATCATCCGGATGCTGCGCATGTCGGCAACGTCCCGCATCAGCTCCGGCGCGCAGCGGTTGAACTCACCCTTGGCAATGCGCCCCTCAATCTCCCGCTCCAAAAAGCGCGGAATGGGCAGACCGCCCGCGCCGCAGACCTTGACGGCGGTATGCTCGCCGCCGTGGACGAAAATCCCCATACCCTGCGCACAGAACGCCGTGCAGAAGGCCAGCTGCGCCTCAAAGCATTCACCGAAACGCCACACATGGCTGCCCGTGTGCACCAGGCCCGAAATCAGCGCCAGCATCAGCGCTTTGGCATTGGTGCTGCCATCGTAAGCGATGCCCACACGCTGCCCCGCCTTGGCGCTGCCGATGGCGGCTCCCAGCCGCGCGCAGACCTCCGGCGTTAAGACAAAGCCTGCATCACCCGCAATGCCCGCATCGTCAAACATATGCTGCTCCAACGCGCCGTATTTGACATTCGCGTTCACAACTGCACCGCTTTCGATGATTTTCTCCGGCCAGACCAGCACACCCGGCTTCACCGCCGCGTTTTCGCCGATATACGCGCCCGAGCCCGCAACCGCGCCCTCAAACATCGCAGCGCCGCTCTTGAGCGTGGCGCTGCGGCAGAGCATGGCACCCGTCATGGCAGACTGCGGCGCGAGGTACGCACTCTCCATCACCACGGAGCCGCGTATGCGGACGTTTTCGCCCACATAGCAGCCGTTTTCCACCACGGCGAAGGGTCCGATTTGCGCACCCTTGCCGATTTCCACTTTTTCGCCCAGATACACGGGCGGAATCAGCTCGTAGTCCCCCGGCGGCAGAATGCCATTGCTGTATATCCCTTTCGCCGCCTCAGGCAACGCACTGCGGATTTTGCCGTCCAACAAATCCACCGCGCAGCGCAGAAAAGCGGGGATGTCCCCCACGTCGCACCAATAGCCCTGCGCCTCATAGCAACCGATGCGCAGACCCTGCGCCAGCATCTGCGGAAACAAATCCTTGGCAAAATCAAAGGCGCGGCCTTCGGGAATCATACCCAGACACTCGCCGTTCAAAATATAGATGCCCGTGTTGGCAAGGTTCGTCACCGCCTGACCCCAGGCGGGCTTTTCGATGAAGCCGGTGACGCTGCCTGCCCTGTCCGTTTGCAGCAGACCGTATTCGCGCGGGTCGTCCACACGCGCCGCCACGATGGTTGCCGCCGCGCCGCTCTGCGCGTGATGCGCGATGGCGGCTGCCAAATCATAGTCGCACACAGCATCCCCGCTGATGACGAGTATCGGCTCGCGCTCCGCACCCACGGCATTCTTCACGCC
>JGI994J12354_10005462_pt1 | contig 10928 bp, 9 predicted proteins | sample IntmicLarv3ML3BL_FD_12354 | JGI IMG/M metagenome (IMG submission 12354)
CAAGCCAATATGAGTGATAACATCACGACGACAGTTGTGCCGCCGAATACAAGTCCTGCGTTTTGTAGGAACATCACAATCGATTTTCCCTGCATTAATTTTTCGGAAAATTCAGGAGATACCAATTCGCTAATCCCCGCAAATACATGCTCTGTAAATATTGGCGCGATAAATTGCGAGGCTATCAGAGAAACAATACTAATTCCCCAAATAAACGCAAGATTTTCTACAAGATAGTTTAGTATAATCTTGCTTCTTTTCATGCCGATTGAACGCAATACAGCTATTTCATATTTGCGGCTGTTTAATAAAATTATCGTTGAGATTATTGTCACAGATACGATAATAAAGCCTGTAAGTATCATAAAAAGCATACCCCATGATTCCATATTGCGAGTTAAACTTACAAGAGACCAAAAATCTGGAAAAAACGGGGAAATACTGAATGTTATATCGTTTATACTTATATTATCATTCATAAAATAATTATTCAAAGTCAAAAAATCTTCGGGAGATTCTAAATAAACCAACACTTCATAGCCCATGCTGATGCTCTCAGTCATGATGTCTATTGAAAATGGATTTAAACTATGAGCGTGCAAGCCCACTTGTTCTACTTCGGCAACATTATCAAAAAATTCTGCGCTTTCAAATATAGCGTATATAATGCGTCTGTTTGTATTTACATCATCTTCGGGGTTTTCTTTTTGTATTCCCACTACTGTATATTCTTTGTAAATCCCATCGTTGTTTTTTATTACGATTTTATCGCCTAAATCTAAGTCATTCCATGATTCGTCATCATGATTATATGGAATATACGACTTAGTGTTTTCATCTAATCTTTGAGGAATAAACCTGGAATTTTTACCGATTACACATTCATTGTCGTTTTCAAACATTCTGCCGCTTTCAAGGTCAAAATCACCTGATGTGATATGCAGTAAAGACATATTATATCCGCAAACAAATACAGGTGACATTAAAGTTGTATTTACAGCTCTAATATTTTCGCCGATATAAGTTTCCACTTCCAATTCAGACACATCTTTTTTCAGAAAATTCGTAGCAAAATTATATTTTGAAAATCTTATATCCGCAATATAATCTATATCTTTTAATGTCAGATAATCATCTTTTGAAAGACGGTCAGGTAAGTCATACATATCAGCTATCCCTCTGTTTAAGTGTGAAACACTTGCGTATTCTCTTAATATATTGTTAGTTACCTGATTCATTTTAACAAAAATACTTACGCTAATCGCGGCGATTAATATTAATACAAGATACAATATCCCGAATAATATGTATTTATTTTTGTAGCGGTATATATTTTTTATCGCATTTTTTATCGTAAACATGATATTAACCTCCTGATTTAATATCGTTTATTAAATATTTTCAACGGCTCAAATCTCACTATGTTTATGCAAGCCAAGACGAGTGACAATATCACAACGGCAGTTGTACCGCCGAAAACAAGCCCCATATTTTGCAATATCATTATAATATTAACGCCTTTTGTCAAACTTTCGAAAAATTCAATTGATACAAATTCTTTGATTCCGACGAATACACTTTCTGTAAATATACCCGAAATAAACTGCGCGATTATCAGGGAAACAACCGATATTCCCCAGATAAACGCGAGATTTTCTATAAGATAATTTATTACAAGTTTACTTTTTTTCATGCCGATTGAACGAAGTATCGCGATTTCATATTTTCTGCTGTTTAATAAAATCGCGGTTGTTATTATTGTTATACATACAATTACAGACCCTATAAGTACCATAAAAATTAAGGCTAAATAATACATCTCTGATGTTATATTTGTAATAGCGCGAAAATCAGGGAAAAACGGCAATAATTGTATTCCCATGGCTTCCATTTCATTCAAATATTCCGGAAGATTTTCATATGAATTTATAAAAGCAATAACTTCATAATCTGTATTAATAATTCTTTTTTCACCCTCAAAAATACTGACTTCTTCACCGACAGCCCAATGATAAACAGAATAACTGCGTCTTTTTTGAGTCGCGACAGAATCAAAATATTCCGCGCTTTCAAGTGTTGTATATATAATTCTTCTGTTTGTATGTTCATCATATTCGGGTTTTTCTTTTTGTATTCCCACGATTGTATATTCTTTATAAATCCCATCATCGTTTTTTATCACGATTTTATCGCCTAAATTTAAATCATTCCATTTTTCCTCATCGGGGTCAAATGAAACGAGCGATTCGGAATTTTCGTCCCATTTCTGCGGAATAAACTTTGAATTTTTATCTATAACACATTCATTGTCATTTTCAAACATTCGACCGCTTTCAAGGTCAAAATCTTCCGGTACAAGATGTAAAAACTCCATGTTATAACCTAAAACAAACACAGGTTCGGCATATGAAATATTAACCTGTGAAATAACTCCGTTAATATTAAGTTCTGTTATCAGTTCAGGAACATCTTCTTTCAGATTATTTACAGCGAAATTATATCGTAAAAATTTTATATCTTCAATACGTTTCGACAAATCTTTAATTTTCAAATATTCTTCTTTGTGTAAACGTGACCAATCCCAATTCTCATAATTATCATAAGCGTTAAAATCAATACGGCTGTCTTTTATTACATTTGCATAAACGTTTAAATCCACAACACCCGCATATTCTCTCGATATTTTTTCCGTAACCTGTTCCATTTGCACAAAAATAGTCGTGCAGACAGAAGCCGCAAGTATTAATATGAAATATAATACCCCGAATAATATATATTTGTTTTTGTAACGGTATATATTTTTTACAGCGTTTTTTATCGTAAACATAAATTTAACCTCCGTCCTATAAACATTGTACTCCTTTAATTTTAACTTTTATATATAAAAGTTTTAACATATTTATGGCAGTATATTATTAAACCAAGGATATTTTGACAGTATTCAAAGTGTCGTTGCACAAACTTTTGGGGATTTTGCCGCTCGTTCGTGTCCGTGTTTTCGGTTTCGGTAGGAGTATATGAATTGTTATTTTTAAATTTTATAGATTTATCGCGATATAATCGCACATAAAAGAAAACTTGAACATTTTTTTGTGTTCAAGTTTTTTCTGAATTATTTGTGTTTTATTTGGGCGTAATTATAGATTTTCATTTTAAATTATAAAATATTTAATATTCTGTTGGTTAAATTACGATGGTAGTTTTTGTTTTTATGTGGTGATTTTTGCAAACTATAGTATATTATTTTCATTTACCATTTTATGTTGCCTTTCCATAGCCACTCAATTTTTGAAAAATAAGCGTATAATCGCATTCTTGCAATTTTTTGATGGCGATTGAATGGCGTTCGAAAATAAAATCCCTTATTTTTATTTTATCACTAACAGAAAGTTTTTTTCCTTCTATCAAATTTTCAGATACATTGAAAAAAATAATTTCATCTTTGCTCAATTCTTGCTCATATTGTACACGTTTGAATAATAATTCGAGATAATCTTTTATTGCATATTGCAAAATTAAACTCTCTTTAAGTTTATCTTTTGAAACCGCTCTTTTTTTAAAACTGAACGCTTTGAGGGCTTTATGTTGCACAAGCAGGTTGCGAAAATCATCTTTTTGACTTTGACATAGTTCTTGCAATCTAATACATTCCTTTTGTAAAAGTTTTATCTGCTTCTTTAACTTGTCGATTTTGGGTTGTCTTATCAAAAAACCAAACAAAAAAGCTGCTATCGCAAGTAATGCTCCTAATATCAAATAACTTAATTTTTTCATTTTATATCCTCCCCAAAGAATTCGATTAACTCATCAAAATTGTCGTCGGCGTCCTTAAGTGCTTGAATATATGCACTGGCACTACTATATTTCGGAAGTATATTATTCAACATTTCTTGTTCACAAACGATTATCTCAGTTTTTGCGATAATTTTATTTGTTATAGCTGATAACTGATTGATTTCTTTGTTATTTAGTTGGCAAAATTTAACGAATGTAGTAACCATAGCTACGGCAAGAGGTATGTTGATGTATGGCACGCCATTTTGTCTGGTACAACCTATCACAGCTTCTCCGAAAAAATTTACAGCATAAGCAATGAGAAGAATCTCTGTGCGTTTTATGTCATCGTCAATTTTTTTGATTTTGAAATACAATTCAGACATAACTTTTACAACAACACCTGCGGCAATATCCTGCGCACGAATAGTCATTATATGGGAATAGATTTCATGTGCATTAGTCTTGATCCCGGAATTTTCTTCAGACAATTGCTGTGCGATTTTAATTAGGTAATTTGATGTTTTATTATCTTCATTAACCATATCCAAAAATGAACTTCCAGGTAGAGGCAGTCCCTGGCGCGAAGCAGTGTCAGCGAGAAGATGCCTTACAGCTTGAAATATGCCAGATAATCCATTCTGCTTAAACATTAAATAAAATGGATTATCTTTCCCGATGGAAAATATATCATGTCCCCACAGCAATCGATGAAATATAGCGTAAGCATTTGTATCATTCCTATTTTTGAAAGGAAACTCTATTGAATCAATTTGGTCGCCTTTATGAAACAATTTATCCCCCAAGAAAGATTGAAATATATCATAATTTCCACTATTGCCACTGGCAACATTATGGATTTCAGCTAAATATTGTGAAAACTTTTCATTTGTTGAAACAAATATACCGGCAATACCGATGGCTAATGAATAACAATAATCCCACGCATCAAGGGTAGATTCGCTTTTTTCGACTAAGTTTATGTCAATAATACTAAAATCAGATATTATATCCGTTTCAATCTTTAACAGAGCAGTTTGGTAACTCAAATAAAAATCGTCCATAATCAAACCTCCGGCAAAAAAATTGCTATCCATAATAACTGCTCAATAAAAGCATTTTCAGTATTACAAAATATTTTTTTTATTATCTTTATATTGCTATCGTCAATCTCCACTTCAACACGATTACCTAATAATTCGAATTGCTTTACCAGTTTCATACATTTTGAGCATGTGTTCAAATCAATGCTATTTAAGAAGAAATTTAATGAATGATTATGATTTTTATGACTTGAAAGAAATATATTTCGCAACTCTTTATTTATTAACACTTTCATAAACTATAAAATCCCTTTTGCATTAGTAAATTTTCAAATATATATACAAAATTGACCTTTTATATAAAACTTCTTTACTTTGCCATAATTATATACCATATTTCATCCAAATAAAAGTTTTTTCTGTTAATTTTCCCACCTCAACCCCACCCCCACCAAAAAAGCCAAAGGCGCGCCGACACAAGGCACGCCTTAAATATATCACTTGATTCACTCCATCATTCCAACCCCGGAAACTTCGGGATTGATGCGAAACCTTTTTCCAAATCCGCGTCGGTCGGGACATAATCGCTCATCGAATTTTCCATAAACTGCGTATATGCCAGCATATCAAAATATCCCGTCCCCGAAAGTCCGAATAAAATTGTTTTTTCTTCGCCTGTTTCTTTACATTTCAACGCTTCGTCAATCGCTGTTCTTATCGCGTGCGCGGATTCGGGCGCGGGAAGTATAGTCTCACATTTCGCGAATAAGGTCGCCGCTTCAAATACTTTTGTTTGTTCAACTCCTCTTGCCTCATCAATTATCCCGTCATGATAAAGTTTCGATAAAATCGGGGACATACCGTGATAACGCAATCCTCCCGCGTGATTGGGTGAGGGGATATATCCGTTACCGACTGTATACATTTTCGCGAGCGGCGTTATTCTGCCTGTATCACAAAAATCATATGTGTATTTACCGCGTGTAAGTGACGGACACGATGCGGGTTCAACAAGAATAAAATGCGGCGATTGTTTTTTATCTATTTTATCTTTGATAAACGGGGACATAAGCCCGCCTGCGTTTGACCCGCCGCCTGAGCAGCCGATTATTATATCGGGATATTCGTCTATTTTTTCAAAAGCCGCTTTTGTTTCAAGACCTATAACCGACTGGTGCATTAAAACATGATTTAATACAGAACCTAAAACATAGCGGCAATTATCTGTCTTAACCGAAGTTTCTATCGCTTCGGAGATAGCGCAGCCGAGACTTCCGCCCGTGTTCGGGTTTTCTGCGAGGATTTTTCTGCCGACTTCTGTTTTATCCGACGGACTCGGCACTATATTTGCGCCGTAGGTTTGTATAACAGCTTTTCTGAACGGTTTTTGTTCATATGAAACTTTAACCATAAAAACCGTCAAATCCATTTTAAAATGCGCGCACGCCATCGCGAGAGCTGTTCCCCATTGACCTGCGCCTGTTTCTGTCGTGAGTTTGGTCAACCCCTGTTTTTTACAATAATATACCTGTGCGGCGGCTGAATTTAATTTATGGCTTCCCGAAGTATTGTTTCCCTCGAATTTATAATATATTTTCGCGGGGGTTTTCAATTCTTTTTCAAGATTATATGCGCGTATAAGCGGCGATGGTCTGAATGTTTTGTAATAATCAAAAACTTCGTCGGGAATATCTATATATCTTGTCGTGGAATCAAGTTCCTGTTTGGCGAGTTCCTCGCAGAAAACGGGCAGTAAATCGTCTAAAACTGCGGGTTTTAAAGTTGCCGGATTAAGAAACGGCTCGTGTTGACTGGGCATATCCGCGCGTATATTATACCAAACTTTCGGGATTTCGTTCTCCTGAAGATATATTTTGTACGGAATGTTTTTCATAAAATTTCCTCCTGAATTAAATTTAAAATAATTAAAATATAAATAAAAAAATACCTTTGTCCATAATTATAAATTAATATAAAAATGGGACAAAGGTTTATTTTATCAAAAATAAAAACTCTGCGGTACCACCCACATTGGTTTACAAAATATAACATAAAATATTATACGCAAACCCAACTCAACATATACGGACCGAAAAAAAATCAGCTTATATACTGCCGCTATAACGGTCGGCTCCCGTCGGATACTACTAAAAAATAAATTTTTCGTTCCGCTCTCATAAGTCCATTCAAAACACAATACGCTGTTGATTTTCACCGTGTATCAACTCTCTGTGAACGTTTACCGCATTTTTACTATTCTTAATCAACGATTTTCTGGTATTATTAAATTTTATGAAAGTGATTATATCACAATAATTTTTATTTGTCAAGTGTGTTTTTAAAAAAAATCAAAATTATTTTTATTAAAAAACTCTCACTTCATAAACCTGTCTTTATATTTTTGTATCTGCTCCGCGTCTTTTATTTCAAGACCGCGTTCACCTGCGAGTGATTCCAGATGGTGCGTAAATTCATGCAAAAGAACCCTGCGGAGTTCTTCTTTTAGTTTTTCGGGACGACTGTGCGCGTGTAACCTCATAAATGAGCCGTAATATATCACGATATACCGCCCAAGTCCGCCGTATCCCGTCCGCTCATTATGATATTCTCCCATAATATACAAATTATCAAGGCGGATTTGACTGCCGTCTCCTCTGCTTTGCGGGTGCATTTTAACGTCGGGCATAAGAAAAACGCCGCCGTTTAATTCCCTGTAAAAATCTTTCGGTATTTCTTCGGATATATCGTCAAGCATTATTCCCACTTCTTCAAACGTAATCATAAATTAACCTCTGTTTTCTTATTTTCCCACTCCAAACAATTCCAAAATTTTATATTTTAATATCTCCATCGCGTCGATATATTTAACATTTTCTGTATTTTTAAAACTCACGGCGGACAATTCTGTACAACCGAGAACGACAGGTTTTTTATACTGCTCCGCGATATTTTCAAGCGCGGTCAGATTGGGATTTTTTCCTGCTTTTACTTCATATATAACCCTCATCATTTCAACGATTTCTCCGTCGATTTGGGGGATTATCTCTATATTTTTTTTGTTGAAATGTTTTTCATAAACACGGGTTTTTATTGTTCCCTCGGTTGCCATAAGATATGTTTTGTCAACGCCGAGAATTTCCAGTTTTTCCGCTGTCAGTTCAATCATATTTAATATTTTTGATTTACATGAATTTTGCATTTCGTCAAAATAATAATGCGACGTATTACACGGTATTGCAATCAAATCACAGCCGCAGTTTTCGAGTGTTTTAAGCGCGTTTAAAAGATACGGCAGGGGAGATTTTCCGCCGTATAATATCGCGTTTGTTCTGTCGGGGATATAAGACGCGTTTAAAATAACCATATCTATATAATCCTGGTCTTTTTTTGCGGGGGTTGAATCGATTATATTTTTATAAAACTGATATGTCGCCAATGACCCCATTCCGCCGAGTATCCCTAATTTTTTATACGATTTTTCATACATTTATATGTTTCTCCTATGTTAAAACAAACATTCCAATAATTCTTCACGTTTTATTTCACCTAAATAAATCCGCAAATCAATTTTTGACAAAATCTCCGACAATATCCCGAAAATATGGGGCTGGTTTAAAAGTTGTTTTTCCAGTTCATCAATAGGTAAAACACCCAGAAAATCCCCGTAAATTTTACATGATTTAATAATTCCGCGTTCAACGTCCATAAATATTTCTGTTTTACCTGCGGGAAAACGTTTCGCGCTGTGAAAAGAAAATTTCGGCGTTACACCGTTTATCCATTCGGGATTGTCGTATTTTTCCGCTTTTATAATATTTATTTGTTCTGTGTCATACTCTGTAAAATTATAATATTCAACTTCTGTTTTACCTGTTTTATCAAGTAAACAGGATTTTAACCGCTCTGTAAATTCTGTTAAAGATAAATTATCGTCAAAATATTCGCACAGGTTGACAACTCTTGACCTTATTGATTTAATAGATTTTGAGCTGACTTTTTCGGTATCTGTTTTCAGGATTTTTGTCAGCAGTTCCAAATCGGTGTTATATAATAAAGAACCATGGGTACATAACCTGTTTTTTACGGCGTATTGCGCCAAACCTGATATTTTTTTACCGTTGACAGTAATATCGTTTCTGCCCTCGGAAATTGCGGGGATTCCCATTTTATTCAACGCTTTTGCGACAAATCCGGCGGCTTGCTCACGCTCTATTTTTTTCGGGTCGTCGCCGTCATAAAACCGAGTTATAAGGCTGTACATGATATTCCCCGAATCGGAGAAAATCGCGCCGCCTCCGCTTGAACGTCTGCGTATGTTAAACCCCGCAGAATGTGCAGCGTTCAAATCAACTTCGGCGGCGGCAATCTGACTGCGTCCTATCACAACGCATTTTTCTGTCTGCCACAGCATAAACACAGGTTTTTCCGTTTGTTCTTTCGGTAAACACCGCATAATATATTCTTCCGCCGCAAGATTAAAAGCGGCGTCTTTTATTTTGGATTCCGTATAAATCAAAATATTACCCTTTTCTTTCAGTTATAACTATGATAATATTATAAAATAAAAATCGCAAAAATGCAAGACTTTTTGTTTAAAAGTATATTATGCCGTTTTGTGTTCTGTTGCATTTTATATAAATATGTTGTATAATATTTTACATAAAATAAAAAAATCAGGGATAAAAAATATATTTATGAATAAAAAAAGGATTGCCGCTTTATGCGTTTTATCGGGATTATTGTTGCTTTTATCAACGATTTTGATAATTATAAAATTATCTCCCCCAACATCATCTGAAACCGAAATTAAAACAGAATCAAAAAATATTTCGACAATGGAACAAACAACAGAAATTATCACAACCGAAGTATATGAAGAAATAACTTTGAGCGAAGAAGAAATAGAAAAACAAATAATCGAAGATTTAATTATAAACATGACGCTTGAAGAAAAAGTCGGGCAGATGTTTTTTTGTGCTTTCAGGCAGGATAGCACATGGAGTGATATTGTCGGTATCAACGATGAAATAAAACATATCATAAAAAACTACAACATCGGCGGAGTTGTTTTATTTTCAGAAAACATACAAAGTGCAGAACAAGTGACAAATTACATAAACGATTTGCAAAACGAAGCCGACACAACTTTATTTATAGGTATAGACGAAGAAGGCGGACGTGTTTTAAGAACATTTTCACTTGATGTTGAGAGAGTATCCTCTGCATTAAATATCGGTAAGACAGGTGATGCAAACAATGCGTACAACGCCGCGAAAATTATCGCAGATTATCTTTTTCCGCTCGGATTCAATGTTGATTTTGCCCCTGTTGCGGATATATTCACCAATCCGTCAAATACAGTCATAGGCGACAGAGCGTTTTCGACGGAAGCAGAGACAGCCGCCGTAATGGTGGAATCTTTTTCACAGGGATTACTTGACAACGGCATATTATCGGCGTTAAAACATTTCCCCGGTCACGGCGACACAAACGAAGATTCGCATTACGGTATATCATCGACAAAAAAAACACTCGCAGAGTTATACGAGTGTGAATTTATTCCGTTTAAACGGGGAATAGACGCAGGCGCGCCGTTTGTCATGGTTGGGCATATTTCAACCCCGAACATCACAGGGGACGAAATGCCCGCGATATTTTCAAATTTTTTATTGCAAGATGTTTTACGTGAAATGCTGGGATTTGAGGGGATAATCATAACCGATTCACTCGCGATGGGAGCGGTGACGCGATATTTTACGTCCGAAGAAACCGCCGTAAAATCAATTTTAGCCGGTGTTGATATGCTTCTCATGCCCGAAAATTTCTACGAAGCGTACACAGGTGTAATAAACGCTGTAAAATCGGGAGAAATCTCCGAAGAACAAATAAACGCATCGGTAAGGCGTATATTGACATTGAAACGCAGCGCAGGGTTGATACAATAGGGCGCGGCAGCCTTGACGCGCCGCCAATCTGATGTTGTATTGGGTTTCGTGTGTTTTACGTTGGTTCAAATTGCCAACATTGGTTATAATTCTGTGGACGAACACAGTTCGTCCTTACAAAATTATTCCAACACAACATCAAATTCTGCGGCACGTCAAGGATGCC
>JGI994J12354_10005463_pt1 | contig 10927 bp, 8 predicted proteins | sample IntmicLarv3ML3BL_FD_12354 | JGI IMG/M metagenome (IMG submission 12354)
CTCAAGCCAAGTGACACCGCCAAACCAGGGGTGGGGCAGCAAGCCGTTGTCGGGCGCGGGGGTCAGCAACAGGGCTGTGCCCCGCGCCAGCGACGCCGTATGTGCCCTCGTCAGCAACCGCTCTGCCAGCTGTTGGCGGGGTTTGTCGGCGGATAACTGCGACAGGGGATCGTCGACGCCAAAGATCGGCGCGCCGATGGCCGCGGCCTTGATGTGCGCCCCCCGCAGATACAACTGCATGGGCCTCACGGTCATTGCCGCCTGCCATTTATCCTCACGCTCCAACAACACCTGCGCGGGCGAATCCAAGGGCCGTCCCGCGCCGTGCTCCTGCCAAAAGGCTTTGACCGCCATGGCGTGTTTGACCCGATCCAACGCCGCCTCCTCTATAAAGGCCGCGCGAAAACCAACCGCCCCGCCGCCGTTTGCATGGTGCCCGTAACCACCACGCGCAGGGTCTGCCCCACCTTGTCGCGAGCAGCCTCGACCACGACCATGGTGCCGTCGGGCAGATAGGCGACGCCTTGTTTTTCCTGGTTACCCTCGCGCACGATCTGCACGGCCATTTCCTCGCCCGCCGCGACCGTCACCTTGACCGACTGGCCCAGCGCGTTAAGATTGAGCACCCGCACGCCCATAACGCTTGCGGCCTGATTCAGATTATAATCCGTCGTGATAACCTTGGCCTGCCGGCCCAGGGCTAGGCGCAGGATACGGTCGTCGTTGTCATTGCCTGCGGGCGCGTCCATGACGGCAAAGTTTTCAGCATCCTGCTGGAGCACAGCTAGGTCTTCCAAAGCCTTGCGCCCTCGCCCCCGGCGCACGGGATCGGGCGAGTCGGCGATGTGGCGCAGTTCGGTCAGCACGATGTCGGGCACGACGATGCGCCCCTCGACAAACCCCGCCTGGATGACCTCCAACAACCGCCCGTCGATGATGGCGCTGGTGTCGACCACCTTGTCGCCACCGCCATCACCGGGCTTGTTCCTGGTGAACAACCGAGCAATCTCGCCGCCCTTGCCGCGGAATATCCGCATAAACAGCACGGCGCAAAAGACATAGATCAAGGCCCGAACCACCGATACGAGAATGCTCAGCTCAATGCCCGAGAACAGATAACTGATCAAGGCCGCGACACATAGCCCAAACAAAAGCCCCGACATCAGCGCAATGACCTCGCTGCCACTGCGGGCGGCAAAAGCCGCCTCGATGCGCGTCATCAGCGCACTCAGCCCCCGCACCATCAGGGGCACCAACCAAATGCAGGCGATGCCCGAGATCCCGGCCGAGCCCAAGATCGCCACCCAGTCCACCCAATCCGGCACCTGTTGCAGCCAGCCGTGGCCCAGGGCAAAGTTGTAATAATATGAAACTAACGCCGGAAGGGCAATCAGGCCCGTCAGCCACAGCAGGATGACCAGCAGCTTCATCGGCATGGAACGCTTTTCCCGTAACTTCAACCCAATCCCCCCCTCTCGATTTACGCGTTCTTACATTGTAACACAATGGCGAGGGTTGCGGGGGTAATGCCTTTTGCACAGGAGGAAAATTTTCACAAATCCCCCGCTTGGAACGACTTGTTTTGTCAATTCATGCCGGAGTATCGCCAAAAAGAAAGCTGGGCACTCAGAACTTTCTGAGTGCCCGGCTTGGGTTAATTGGTTGTTTGCGCTTTAGTTTTGCTTGCGGCGCACCAATTGCAGTCCGCCGACAAGCGCCGCGGCCGCAACCATCAGCACCATGACGATGGCCAGGGTGTTGATGTCGCCGGTGGGGGGATTGACGCCCACAGGCGGGTTGGTGGGGGCAGCCGTCGCGGGAGCGCTTTCGGTCGCCGTGGGGGTAGCGATGGGTTCGTCGCTGGGGGTGGGCGTGAGCTCTTGCGCAGCGGCGGAAACCACGATGGTGAAGCGGTCCATTTGGCCGTCGACAGTCACGTTGATCGTCGTCGTGCCGGGGGCAACCGCGGTGACAACACCATCGACAACCGTGGCGATGGCGGTGTCAGCAGACGCCCACACCGCATTGGTGTAATCGGCGTCGGCGGGCGTGATCTCCAGGGTCAGGGTCTTGGTATCGCCAACTTCCAGCGCTAGGCCACCGTCGTCATCCAAGCCTTGGATCTCGACAGACTCAACGCGGATGGCCATGCGGACCGTGCCGTCGTCTTCGACGATGATGTCAGCGTTGGTTTCGACGTTCGCACCAGCACCTTCCAACGTGCCGGGCTCCTTGTCTTTGGCGGTCGAATTGTCGGTGAAGGTAAAGCCGGTGGCATCCGACAGATCAAGGCAAGCTTCCGAACCCTTGCTGTCGACGTTGAAGCCGTACCAAGAGGTATCGCCGGCGATCAGTTCCAACGCGCCGGTGACTTTGACATCCGAAGCATTGATGATCAGGGGCGCGCCGCTAATGGAGGCCTCGTGATCGATGACAACGTCATTCAAGGTAACCGAGGAATCCACGATGTTCAGCCCGTGGCGGTTGGCACCGGTGGTGACGATGTTGACGTCAGTGAAGGTAATGTCCGCACAGTTTCCAACCGTGATCAGATTCAGGCGGTTGTTGCCTGCCGGGGGCTTGACCAGGATATCGCCATTGTCAGGATCGTAGGCAGCGCTGGCGGTGATAGTGTGGCCGTTGCCCTTGATGGTGATCGCCTCGGCCTTGTCGTAGATGAACAGCGTGCCACCGAGCTCGATATCTTCCATCAGCTCAATGACGGTGCCCTCGGGGGCCATTTGCATCATCTGCACAAAGGGGTTCAGCGCGCCATTGCCGATTTGGATGGTCAGGCCGCCGTCAGCAACCACAAAGGGGTTGTTGGCCGTCAGCGCGCCTTGGTTGGTCTGGCCGCCCGCCGCTTCGCCGGGGCCCACGGGGTTCATGCCGTTGTAGGTGGAGATGGCGGGGTAGTATTGCGCGGGGGTCGTGTTGATCAGCCAGTAGTCGTCACCCATGTAAACGGACTCGCTGGCGTCGACAACGACGTTGTCCAGCGTGATGGTGCCGATGTTCGCCGGCGCGCCGCCGCCCTTATAGCTCTCAATCAAACGGCCCTTGAGGTTGACGTTCTCCAGCAGGGAGTTGCCGACATTGGGGGAGTTGAAGTAGATCGAGCCGCCCTCGCCGTTGCCCTCGCCGGCATCCAGAACATCGACGTTGCGCAGGGTGAAGTCCTTGCCGCGGATTTCGATGACCTTGTTGGCCTCGGTCTTGGACTTGAGCTGCACGTTCTCAATCGTCAAACCATCGCCGAACACGGTGATGAAGTTTTGCAGATTGATCGAGCTGTTGACGCTGGTCACCGAGCTGGTGATGATGGGATTGTTCTCGCCCTTGATGGTGATGCCGTCCTTGTAAATCGGGAAATACCAGTGAGTATTGCCTCCATTGCTGTAGTCCTCATACTCAGCCAAGCACGTCGCATCCAGATCATACATATCCCCCGTGAGGATCCACGTCTGGTTGTCGTCTTGGTTCTTGATGGCCGCAGCCAAATCCATCGCCGTTGCGATGGTGACAGTCTCCCCGGCGGCAAACACCCCGGACAGGCCCAGCGCGCAGCTGCAAACCAGCAGTGCTGCAACGAGTAGTGCGAGTTTCCTTTTCAATCCCTTGTTCCTCCGTTTTTGTTGATGAGGGTACAATTTTTTGACGCCAACCCTCTTGGCAACACAAACAAGATGTCAACACAGCCATGATACAAGCCAAGGACGGTAGCAAGCGAGCCCTGTTGACACTCCCCTTGTGTTTTCCGCAGCCCTGCGGAAGTTGTCTCTTTTGCCGAAAAATCGGCACCTAGGCTAGGCTAGGCTAGGCTAGGCTAGGCTAGGCTAGTACAAATTGTACTGGATATGACGCCGTTTGTCAAGCAAGTTCCTGGGTTTTTGTGGATTTTCCTGCTGTTTTCCNGCCCGCGTTCCCACGGATTCGGCGATATAATAGTGGTAGGAGGCATTTCAGCCACCCCCAATCGCCCCGCGCCGGGCCCCGATATGCTATAATACAGTGTCCATGCATTGGGATTTTGGTAGGAGGTTTGGCGATGATTTATTGTCCGCAGGCAGAGTGTGCTGATCGCGATCAGCTGCGCGAACTGCAATGGAAGCGTTTACTGTGGAGTGTGGCACATGCCTACGCCAATATCCCGGCTGTCAAGCAAAAGTTTGCCACCATCAGCCTGGAGCCTGGTGACATCCGCAATTGGGAAGATGTGCAAAAAATCCCCTTTACCGTCAAGGATGAAATGCGCGAAAACTACCCCTACGGCCTATTCGCCGCCCCCATGTCCGACATCGTGCGCCTGCACGCATCTTCTGGCACGACGGGCAAGCCGACGGTCGTTGGATATACCGCGAACGACATGGCTGTGTGGACCGAGTGTTGTGCCCGCGTGGCCGCCATGGGCGGTGTCACGCGCGAGGATATTGCCCAAGTGACCTTTGGCTATGGGCTGTTCACGGGCGGTTTTGGAATGCACCAGGGCCTGGAAAAACTCGGCGCGACCGTGCTGCCCATGTCCTCGGGCAACACCGAGCGGCAGATCCGCCTGATGGCCGACTTTGGCTCGACGGCGTTGGTCAGCACGCCCAGCTATGCCCTTTACCTGGCCGAAACCGCAAAAAACATGGGCATGACGGACAAACTCAAACTCAAGTATGGCCTCTTCGGCGGTGAGGGATCGACCGAGGAAATGCGTCAAAAGATCCAGGAAGGCTTTGGCATCCGCGCGACGGAAAACTATGGCCTCTCCGAGATCGTCGGCCCCGGCGTATCAGGCGAATGTTTGGAACTGCGTGGAATGCATGTGGCCGAAGACTTCTTTTATTGCGAGATTGTCGATCCCGAGACCGGAATTCCCCTGCCCGAGGGCTCTTGGGGCGAGCTGATCATCACGACCCTGGCGCGCGAGGGCAGCCCCATGCTGCGCTACCGCACCCGCGACATCACCAAGATCGATACCACGCCCTGTTCCTGCGGCCGCACCTCGGCCCGCATCGCCAAAACCCGCGGGAGGTGCGACGACATGCTCATCATCCGCGGCGTCAACGTCTTCCCCTCCCAGATCGAAGCCGTGCTCATGGCCTTCCCCGAGATCGGCGGCCACTACGAGATCACCGTGCGCCGCGAGGATCACATGGACAAGCTGGAGGTCATGGTCGAGTTGGCCGACGCCTCCATGCTCGACAGCTACGCCGCACTGGAGAACCTTTCGGGTTCCATCCGCGCCAAGCTCAAATCGACCATCCTGTGCGACGCCAAGATCACCCTGGTCGAGCCCGCCACGCTCAAGCGCTTTGAGGGCAAGGCTCGCCGCGTGACAGACCTGCGCAATTCGTAAAATTATTCAACCCACTGCTATCCAAGGAGATAACATGAGTCAACTGCTGATCGGAAACGCCGCGCTGGCCCTGGGTGCTTATCACGCCGGGTGTCACATCGTATCCAGCTACCCCGGCACCCCCTCGACCGAGATCACCCAGTTCTGCGCCAAACACGAGGGCTTTTATGCCGAATGGGCCGCCAACGAAAAGGTCGCCCTGGAAGTCGCCTACGGTGCCGCCGTCGCGGGCGGCCGCGCGCTGTGTTGTATGAAGCACGTCGGCCTCAACGTCGCCGCCGATCCGCTGTTCACCTCCTCCTACACGGGCATCCGTGCGGGGCTGGTTATCGTCGTGGCCGACGACCCCGGCATGCACTCCTCGCAGAACGAGCAGGACAGCCGCTACTATGCCCGCTCGGCGCAAATCCCCATGTTAGAACCTGCCGACAGTCAGGAGGCCTACGACTTCATTCGTCAAGCTTTTGACTTGTCGGAGCAATATGACACCCCCATTCTCATCCGCTTGACCACCCGCATCGCCCATGGTTCCGGGCTGGTCAATACCACCGAGCAAGTTCAGTCCTTGACGCGCAACTATAAAAAGGATGCCGCCAAATACGTCATGATGCCCGCCCAGGCGCGCGGCCGCCACCCCATCGTGTTAGCGCGGATGGAGTCCCTGCGTCACGCGCCGCCTGAGTTATGGAAAATCGATGAAAGCCAAGGCAAAACCGGCATCATTACCGCCGGTGTCGACTACCAATATGTCAAGGAGGCCGCGCCCGATTTCCCCGTCTTTAAGGTCGGCATGGTCTATCCCCTGCCGCTGGAAGAAATCCGTGCTTTTGCCGCCGGACTTGACCGCCTGGTCATCATTGAATCTCTCGAGCCCTTCATCGAAGAGGCCCTGTTAGCCGCCGGCATCTACTGCCAGGGCAAATGCCTGACAGGCAACGATTGGCACGACAACGCGTGCAACGGCATCTGCAATGGTGTGGCGCTGACGCCCCGTTGCGGTGAGCTGTCGGCCCCGCTGATCGCCAAGGCCTTGGGGGTGGATTTCCCCGCCGCGCCCTCCCCTGCCGCTGTGCCCGTGCGTCCGCCCGTGCTGTGCGCCGGGTGCCCTCACCGTGCGGCCTATCACGTCATTAATAAGCTCAAGCTCCATGTCGCGGGTGACATCGGGTGTTACACCCTGGGTTCGCTCGCACCATTAAACGCCATGGACACCTGCCTGTGCATGGGCGGCTCGGCCAGCATGGGCCACGGCATCTTCCTGGCCAACCCCGAGTTGGCCAAATCCTGGATCTCGGTCATCGGCGACTCGACTTTCTTCCACAGCGGCATGACGGGCCTGGCCTCGGCCGTGTACAACAACTCACAACTCAAGCTTGTGGTGCTGGATAACCGCACCACGGGCATGACGGGCCATCAGGGCCACCCCGGCACGGGTGAGCGCATGGTGGGCGAGCGCGGCCCCGCGTTAGACATCGCACAAATCGCCCGCGCCATGCAGGTGCCCACGGTGATCGAAACCGATCCCGGCGACATCAAAGGCTTTGAGGCGGCGTTAAAACAATGCCTGGCCGCCGACGGCGTCGCTGTGCTGGTCGCCCGCGCCCCCTGCCTGATGCTGACCCGCGAACGCAAGCCCGCCGTGACCATCGATCGCGCCAAGTGCCGCAACTGCGGCCTGTGTCTCAAACCCGGCTGCCCGGCATTGGAAAAGACCCCCGAAGGCCCCCGCGTCAACGCCTCGCTGTGCGCCGACTGCGGCCTGTGCGCCCAACTGTGCCCCTTTGACGCGATTTCAAGCAACAACTAAGCGGAGAGGATGAAGAAGATGAACGACAACACCAACACTAACCTGAATATCCTCATCGCCGGCGTCGGCGGCCAGGGCATCCTGCTGGCCTCACGCATTCTGGGCGCTTATGCTCAGCACATGGAGCTGGACATTAAGATGAACGAAGTGCACGGCATGGCCCAGCGGGGCGGATCGGTCGTCACCCACGTGCGGTTCGGGCAGGACATCGCCTCGCCCGTCATCGCCGAGGGCACTGTCGATGTGCTGGTGTGCTTTGAGCTGCTGGAGACCGCACGCTGGGCCCACATGGTGCGCCCGGGCGGCACAGTGATTACCAATCTGCAACGCGTGTGGCCCATGCCCGTGATCACGGGGGCCGCCGAATACCCCGCCGATCCCCTGGTACTTTTGCCCGACGGCGTCAAAGTGATTTCGATGGATGCCGCTGCGATGGCTCTGGAATGCGGCGACATCCGCGCGGTCAACTGCGTGTTGCTGGGCGCATTGAGTCGTGAGTTTCGATTTAGCGAGCAGGCGTTTGGCGAAGCCGTGCGCGCTTGCTTGCCTGCGCGCGCCGTCGAGCTGAACCTGCGGGCCTGCGAACTTGGAAGGCAAGCCATATAAAATAACGAAAGGTAACCCTTTATTATGATGTGGCAACCCGAAATCGAAACCATGCCTCGCGAGCAAATGCAAACCCTGCAACTGGCGCGCCTGCAAGACGCCGTACGCCGTGTCTATGCAAACGTCCCCTACTACGCCGCCAAGATGGACGCCATCGGCATCAAACCCGACGACATCCGCACCCTGGATGATCTGCAAAATCTTCCCTTCACCACCAAACAAGACCTGCGCGACACCTACCCCTTCGGTCTGTTCGCCGTGCCCCAGGATCAAGTCATCCGCGTGCATGCCTCGTCGGGCACCACGGGCAAACCCACCGTTGTCGGCTATACCGCTGCCGACATCGCCATCTGGAGCGAGGTCATGGCCCGCTCGCTGTATGCCGCCGGCATCACGGGGGCTGATACCCTGCAAATCGCCTATGGCTACGGCCTGTTCACGGGCGGCTTGGGCGTGCACTACGGCGGCGAGACCATCGGCGCGCGCGTCGTGCCCATGTCCTCGGGCAACACCCAAAAGCAAATCACGCTGATGCAAGACTTTGGCGCGACGGCCCTGGCCTGCACTCCCTCCTACGCCCTGAACCTGGCCGAGGCCCTGCAAGACGCCAACGTCATGGACAAGATCAAACTGCGCGCGGGCCTGTTCGGTGCCGAGCCCTGGAGCCAGGGCATGCGCAAACAGCTGGAGCAACAGCTCAACATCCGCGCCACCGACATCTACGGCATCGCCGAGATCATCGGGCCGGGCGTTTCGGTCGATTGCGAGCACCAATGCGGCCAACACATTTTCACCGACCACTTCCTGCCCGAGATCATCAACCCCGACACCGGTGCGGTGCTGCCCGAGGGGCAAGAGGGCGAGCTGGTCTTCACCTGCATCACCAAGCAAGCCCTGCCGCTGATCCGCTACCGCACCCGCGACCTGTCGCTGCTCGATTATGCCCCCTGCACATGCGGCCGCACCCTGCCCCGCATGCAGCGCGTGCACGACCGTTCTGACGACATGCTCATCATCCGTGGCATCAACGTCTTCCCCTCGCAGATCCAATATGTGCTGACCACCACCCCCGGTGCCACCTTGCACTACCACATCGTCGTCGACCGCGTCAAGAACGCCGACACGCTGGAGGTGCAGGTCGAGTTGCCCGAGGACATGGCCATCGACACGGTATCCGCCGTCGAAGATCTGCGCCGCCGCATCGCCCACAACCTGCAAAACGTGCTGGGCCTGTCGGTGCTGGTCACGCTTGTCGAACCCCGCAGTCTGCAGCGCTCCATCGGCAAAGCCGTGCGTGTGAGCGACCTGCGCAAGTAAAATCTCCCCCATCAAAAAAAGGAGGCACAATCATGGTCGATCAAATCTCGGTGTTTCTGGAAAACAAGCCCGGGCGCATGACTCACTTTGCCCAGACGCTGGCGGAGGCCGGCATCAACCTGATCACCCTGACCGTGGCCGACACCACCCAGTTTGGCATCCTGCGGTGCCTGGTCGACCGCCCCGACGACGCTGTGACCGCCCTGCGGGCGGCGGGCTTTACGGTCAACAAAACCCCCGTCATCGCCTGCGAAGTCCCCGATCGGCCCGGTGGCCTGGCCGCTGTGATGCAGGCGATTTCCGCGGCCAACGTCAGCATCGAGTACCTCTATTCCTTCGTGCGCCACACGGGTGACTGCGCCCTGGTGGTCTTCCAGGTCAACGATCCGGAGGCCGCCAAACAAGCCATGGAATCCAACGGCTACCGCACCGTCGACCAGGACAAGATCGGCGTTTTCTAAATGATCAAAATCTCCCGCTCGGCCTTTGCTCACAACGCTTCGGTACTCTCGGCCGCCGCCGGGGATGCCGGGCGGGTGTGGGCGGTCGTCAAGAGCAACGCCTACGGCCACGGCATCGACACCATCGCCGACTGGGCCCGCCAGGAGGGTTTTGGCGGTTTTTGTGTTGCCGCGCCCATGGAAGCCCTGCGCCTGCGCGCGCTGGGGCACAGCCAACCGATTTTAATGCTCCAGCCCGTGTCGGACGCTGACACCGCCGCCGCACTCGTCCGCAACGACGTCGCCCTGACCGTCGGCCACGCCGAACACTTGGCGCTCCTGCGGCAAACCGGCTTGGCGGCAAAAGTACACCTCAAGGTCGATTGCGGGATGCACCGGCTGGGCTTTTCGCCCGACGAACTGCCTCGGGTGCTGGCCAATTTCCCTGCCGCTATGACCCTCGACGGCATGTTCACCCATTTCCCCTGTGCTGATAACACCGCCGTCACACAATATCAAAATGCGATTTTTGCCGAATGCCTGCTCATGGCGTTGCGCGCGGGCCACGAGCCCCGCATTCACGCCGCGGCATCGCTGGCGGCTTTGACTTATCCCGAAGCCCGCTACGATTGCATCCGCGCGGGCATCGGCATGTACGGCTATGCGCCCGGCTGCAAGCCCGTGCTGACTTGGAGCGCACCCATCTTGCAACTACACACCCTGCGCCCCGGTGAGGGCGTCGGTTATGATCACGCCTTTATCGCCAAACGCCCGACCACCCTGGCCGTGGTGGGCACGGGCTATGGGCGCGGACTCATGCGGTGCCTGGGCCAAGGCAAGGGGGCTGTCATGATCGGCGGCCATCGCGCGCCCATCGTCGGCAAGGTCTGTATGGAGCAGATTTTTGTCGATGTCACCGATCTGCCCCTGACCCAAATCGGCCAATCCGTCGATCTGATCGGCCTCGGCCTGTGGGCCGACGACGTCGCCGCCGCCTCGGGCACCATCAGCTACGAGGTCACCACCCGTCTGCCCGACGGCCCCCGCATCATCGTGCCATGACCAAGAGCCAACTGCGCCATACCCTGCCCGCCGTCCACTCTTGCCTGCCCGCGCAACTGGCCGCTGAACCCTTGCCGGCTGGGGCGCGGCGAATTTTTGCGTATAGCCCTCTGCCCGATGAGTGCGACTGTTGGCCCTTGCTGGAGGCCCTGGAGGCGAGCAGCAAAACCATCTTCCTGCCCATCGTGCGGGGCGATGACATGGACTTCTATCCCCTGTCGCGTCCACTGATCCCGGGGGCTTTTGGCATTATGGAACCGCCTCGCACCGGCCAACCCGCCATGCCCGTCGTGGGCGACATCATGCTGGTGCCGGGCATGGCCTTTGACACACAGGGCAATCGGCTGGGGC
>JGI994J12354_10005464_pt1 | contig 10921 bp, 8 predicted proteins | sample IntmicLarv3ML3BL_FD_12354 | JGI IMG/M metagenome (IMG submission 12354)
ATTACTGTGCCAACTCCGGGCGAAGGTATAACTAGTTCATTGCCTTCCATTCAAAGCTTCAGCTACACAGCATTCGGCGAGCAGATGGGGAATGTGAAAGCCTCCGGTTTCTCATACAATGCTGAGAACTTTGATGCCGCTACAGGCATGTTGAATCTTCGTGCTAGGCTGTATGAACCGGCTATGAATCGATTCAACCAGCAAGACAGGTTGAGAGGTAGCTTAACAAATCCACTGTCAATGAATCGCTATACTTATGTTTTGAACAGTCCTATTCAATATGTCGATGCAACTGGTATGAGCCCAACAAGCGCAATCAACATTCCGAGTTCTGCAAGAGCGAGTATAGAAGAAGCGGTAAATAGGGCTGCCACAACAAAAGCAAAGACAGCAACGCAAGTTGTTGGGCAAGCGCGGAACAATGCATTGGATGACTGGTATAATTTCTGCACTAAAAACGAGGAATTTTTAAGCGGTGATGTAAAGGCACAATACCTGAAGGCAAAGAACAGTAGCATATCATCGGCAAAAGGTAGCAAGCCTAGCTTTGAGGAAATGTTCAAGGCTTGTGAGGCAATTGTTAGAGCAGAGGAAAAGAAAGCTAATCCAACTTTACCGGAAACGGCAATTACACCTGCTTACTATACTTTAGCAGAGACGATGCGAATTGGAGAGGGGCGACTAGAGAGAGGGATTTATACACAAGCAGAGATTCTCCAGTTTATTTATCGCTATGGAAACTCCTCAATGGATGCTTTCGTGTCGGATTTGGTTAAAAATAATGGTGCATCAGCTTCTTTAGGCGGGAAGACAATGACGATTTCTGTGACTGAAGGTTTGCAAAACATTATTAATGCTAATTCATATGTTGAAACCATAGGCCCGTGGACGCCAACACCTATGGAAGAATTGGCTATGTTTCTTTCTGATCATAAAGGTAATCCTGAGAAGACACTAGCTTTGATATATCAAATCATGCTCGAGCCGCATGTTGAACGATTCACGGATATTCTACACGCAAAGAACCTGTGGGAAAACTTGGTTGCCGTAGAAAACTTTGTGCTAATGGGGATGGTTGATGATGCGGAGTCAGCATATTATTCCAAGGATGTTGGAACAAAAATTACTTCCGGAGTAAATCTCTTGCTTAAAGCCTTTTTATTCGGTGGCGGAGCATCCTTATTTAGGGATAGCAGTATTATTACGACGGAGGATGTAATTGCCCATGGTGATCGCTATTTTACTACACCAATGGGTTCGGTTAATACCGGTAGCAGTCAGAGCGCGGGTGCGGGAACTGCGGAGAAGATAGAGGGCTTTAGCCAAGTCGAATCAAATATCATTTATGAAGCAAAGAGCATAATAAACTCCACGGAACTTGATAAAATAAAGGCAGCTCACGCAGCTGGTGAAAGTGTTACGGTGAATATTGGCGGTAGAACCATTCAATATGAACCGGGACTCCCCTCATCAGGCATGACAATGTTCGGAGAAAATGGTTTTTTGATTGGCAATGAAGCGTTTTCCACGAGTTACGAATTGGAAAAAACAATACTTCATGAGCTTTACAGGTTAAACACAACTCTTTCTGCAGGAGGGGTAACCGGGGAACTCGCCACAGGAGAAACAAACGCAGCATTTGATTTTGCAGGGAGAGCGATAGAGGAAGTGTTAAAATGACATCAGAAAAATCAAAAAAATGGGTTGAGGCGGGTATAATGTTTGCAATGAACGTGGGTTCAAAAGTTTTATGTCCAGAATGTGAGTTGTCATATCTTGAAGCAAGAGATATCATGTATGAAGCTAATCCGCAGAAATTTGAAAGGCTAATATCTTGTCCTAAATGTAATGCAAAAAATTATTTGCTGCTCAATAAGAAAATGTAGCTACGACAACTTGGGTGCAACACAGGAGACTGTACGAGAGTACTGAAAAAGTGCCCGACTTTATGAGTATGATTTGCTGAACCGTATTATAAAGAGCATATCGCCCGATGGAATTGAGGCGCAGTACGAATACGATGCGCTCGGCAACATAGCAGGCACAACAGATGCTTTAAACAACAAAACAGAATTTAGCTATACGACGAATAACTTATTAGCGCAGATACGGTACGCCAACGACGCAAGCCAATCCATGGGGTATGACTTGGCGGGGAACATTATCTCCGAAACATACAGCGAAGGCTTTACGAAGCAGTATGAGTATGATAAGGTGAATCGCTTGGTTGCCGTTATTGACCCGATGGGGAGCAAAACTTCCTACTCCTACGACGCGCTCGATAACATCGCAAAAGTAACCGATGCCCTCAAACAAGTCACAAGCTATACCTATGACAAGCAAGGCAACCTCACCTCCGAAACCGATGCCTTGGGCAACAAAGTGCGCTACACCTACACACTTGAAGGCTGGCTGGAAACGGTTACCAAAGCGGATGGCACAGTGCTGTCTTTCGAGTATGACAAGACAGGTAACCTGCTTACGCAGAATCTGGGTGAAGGACAAGGCATTTCCACCGAGTACAACGAAATAGGAAAGCTCACGAAGGTGTCCGGCGCTGAAGGAACCATATCTTACCAATATGATGAAAGAGGATATCTTGAATCTGTTGTAAATGTGAACGGGGATGTGGTAAGCTATGCCTACGACAATTTGGGCAGGAAGGCAGGCATGACCTACCCTGATGGCCGAACTGTCAGCTACACCTACGACACCATGAACCGCCTCATAAGCGTCACGGGGCTGGATGGCAGCATAACGAGCTACACTTATGATGCGCTCGGCAGAAGAACCGAAACCAAAACCACCGATACAGCGGATAGTACCTTGATAACCCAATATGAGTACGACAGCATTGGCAATCTCGTGAAGCAAGCCACAAGTGGCTTAACCGATATCTCGTTTGCGTATGAGTACAACAAGAACAACTACATCGTTGGAGAAACACGCACAGAAGACGGCGTGGCTACCACAAGCAACTACGCATATGATCCGCTTGGGCAGCTGACAAGCTTCACCAAATCGAACGGCTATGCCGAAAACTACGTTTATGACGCTGTCGGCAACATGAAGAAGAAGGTTATTACGCCGGAGCTGACAGGCGCCGAAGTGGCTCCTGTGACCCTTACCATGAGCCACAACAAAGCGAACCAGCTCACCGTCATGCAAAAGGGCAATGACAAGATTGCCTACACCTACGATAAGAACGGGAACATGGTAAAGAAGACGCTCAATAGCCGCGAGCATGGCAAGCTGACAGATACCTACACCTATAATACCTAGGACATGATAACGGGCTATGTGGGTTACGAGGGCTTCGAGCAGGCATTTACCTATGACGCCATGGGCGTGCGGCTCTCAAAGCAGGAGAAGGGCAACAGCAACCGTTCTACGTTGGAAGAACTGCTCCGCGGAAACATTGCAGGGCTGCCGGAAGTGGTTGAACCTCACAGCGCACCGAATCCGGACGAAGTGGAAGAAGGCTACGAGTGGGCGACTACGGAATACTTGTATGATTTGACGCAGCAGTATTACCAAGTCATTCAGGAGCGCGTAACAAACAAATCGGGCAACAATGCTACAGCCTATGATTATGGCTTAGAGCGCATTACAGCGCACGCGATAAACGCGCAGGGCGAAGCCGGAAAGACCCTCTATGCTTACGATGGACGTGGCTCCGTGGCACAAGCTATTTCCATTCCTACCCCCGGTGAAAGTGCAATAGGTGCATTGCCGCAGATTCAAAGCTTCACATACACCGCCTTTGGTGAGCAAATGCTCGCGAAGGCATCTAGCTTCGCCTACAATGCTGAGAGTTTTGATGCGGCTACGGGCATGACTAACCTGCGAGCGCGGCAGTATGAGCCTGCTATGAATCGCTTTGGGCAAAAAGATTTTACTGAAGGGGAGTCTTGCGAAGCCACTCTCTATCAACTACTATACATATGTAGTGAATAATCCTGTTAAGTTTATTGACCCGAGCGGAAAAATAACAGAGCCAAGCAATATGTCGTCCTCGGTATCGGTATCAACACCTGAAGTGACACCAGGTCCGATTCAAAATACACAAATTACTGAGTTAGTAAAACAGTGGGAAGATGGTCTCGACTGGGATGTTGTTCATGATGAAAACTATATGGCTCAAAAGCAATGGGAGCTGTCGGGGATACTAATGGCTGTTGAAAAAAACCAATCAACCGTCACCTCGATTGTTAACAATACTATCCAATACATTGAACAAAAAATGCCCATACATGAAGCAGTTGTAGCGAAAGTTGCCCAACAAACACTAGGAGTAACTGCGAGGATAGACACTGGAATACCAGGTGCAGGACGTAATGGCGGGTATGGATATCCTGATGTTGTGTCAGGAAATTTTGTTTGGGAGATTAAGCCAGACACATTATATGGGCACACAACAGGTCCAAAGCAAATGGTGAACTATACAGCAGGAGAGGATAAAGTGCCTGGATATCCAGTTGAAATTGAGCCATTCGAGTTTAACAATGGAACTGTGACTGTTACATGCGGCTTGCCTGGCACAAAAGATGCAGGAGTTGTTTATTATCAATATACCAAACACGATGTATTGCGGACACAACCGAGCTATAGTTTAGATCAGAATACGCTCTTAAAAGGTGCCCTTACATTACTGGCAATTGGCATTGGATTACTAATTCCTGGTCCATTTGATGAAGCTTTGGCTTTTACTGCGCTTGGCTTATAATCACTAATAAGAGGTGAACAAATATGACGCCTAACAAGGACATGCGATACATTCTGATTTCTTTGAGCACTGTTGAACCCTTTGTAAGCAAAATAGATGCTGTATTTGCTCAATTAACTAGATTCATTCATATGCTTTCGAGGACACATCCGGATGTCTTGGCAGCTCAAAAGCTGTTTTGCATCCCCTCAGTACCATCTTTTGATTGGCAAATGTATAGTGAAGAAATTTGGAAAGAATTCGAAATATTCGTTAAACAAGATCCCTATGCCTTTGGTTTATCAGATTGGGACTCTGTTCATAAGGGGCGTGTTTGGCAGCTTACAGATGTGAAAATAGATATCGATGTATGTGCAAAAGAAGGCCAATATCGTCATCTGTATCGATTTGGTTTTGGTATTACCATAAAACTACGCAAAGAAATCTTTCAATCATTACTTCCATACGGTTTGCTAGATTTAATCGATAATTTGGCTGTAATTATTAATGCTTTTGCAGGGTTTATTGATTATACTGCACATTTAAATCATCCGTTAAATTCAGAAATGATCGATATTGCTAATTTTTCTATTGAAGATATAAGTCATCACTTCAATGATACAGCCATTGGTTACTTTTGGCGTACATTACTGACAACAGGTTTAATTGACAAACTTGGAGGAATGGAATACATTAAAGAACATAACCCCTGTGCTGTGCTAAAGTTGACTTCAATTAATGATTCGGAAGCCGTCTGGATACAAGCAACAGGAGATGTACTTGATATGACGGCTGGAGCACGGAAAAAGTTACGCGCTTTTTTAGAGCCAGTTCTGCCAAAGCCGAGTATCTTTAAACTAGCAGATGAGATTTACTACAATAGAAAGTGTGATTTGATAGTGCTTACACCGGATGAAAAATCGCAAATAAAGGAGTTGAAGAGGCTGACGCACGGAGAACTTGTTCGAAAAACATCACAGGAGGTGGTTCGGGACCGCTGAAGAAGTGCCTGACTGTTGCATAAAAGTACGCAAAATACAGGGAAAATGCAGGGGATGGTTAGCGTGAAAGTTAACTGATAAAAAGGCGCGTAAGAATTAGTTTCATTTGTTGTCTGTGCCTTTTCTTTGGCATCGGTGTTCTCTGTGTTGAAAAAGAAGGAGCGACGGGAGAATTCGGTATAAAGTAATGGTAGAGATTTTCACAGAGAACTGTTCCCTGAGCATCATGCGCTAAATTGCGAACCATGAAAAGGATTGTCGCAAACTAAAAGCGACTGTTGACGGAAAAGCCAATCAGTCGCTTCTTTGTGAAGGGTGTTACATCGTCTGTTTGATTCAATTTGGTTCAGTCCTTTCGTCGTTGAAGGGAACATAATTCGTTAGGCTGTTCCGGTAAGGCCACCTGTAATAATGGTGTCATCGTCGCTATCATGCCTGCCAACGATAACATAAATTCGCTTGACGAGTTTGCCTAGAGGATGATCAGAGATTCTATCAAAATACAGTACGGTATCCAGTGCTAGATTTGATGCAAACATCGCTACTAACCATAGAAGGTAATTGTCGAAGCCCTGTGTAATCCCTGATATGGTGATAACGATGAGATCAAATGCTGTCATGATTAAGCCTGTTGAGAATTTCGGAAAGAGGGAATGCAATATCTCTCCAAGACAATCGCTTCCACCAGTTGTAAACCCACCCTTTAATACTAATCCGAACCCGATACCTGCAACCACGGAACCAAGAAGAGCTGATTCTGCGAGTGCAAGGCCCCACATTGGCTTGTCCATTGCTGCTATTACATCGAGTAATGCATTAAGTGCAAAGGTTGCAACGATGGATTTGAAGACAAATCGTTTACCCTTTTTCTTCCACGCATATATGAAGAGCCCAGCATTCAATAGCATCGAAGACAACAGATAGGGCACATTTGCTGATACGTTGAGGATCAGGCTCAACCCACCAAACCCACCAATGTTGATGTCGTAAGGGATAAGCCAAAAGGCATATCCCATTGTCACGACAAGCAGACCAACCATACAATAACCGTAGGATTTTGACCATATTAAGCATCTTTTCATTTGGAAGCCTCCTTCATGATGTGTCGTCGTGCATTTGTTTGAAGATTCTCATTCCTCCCAAGTCAATTGCCGGAGCTACGTCAGCAGCCATCAACTTGTCCAGTCGGTCCATTCAAGATCTGCTCTTACATCGGGGACGCTTTTGTTTTCCTAACAGCTTGCCTCCTTTCTAATTCCAATTCTAGCAAATGCCACCAAAATGCGATACGCCAAGAAACTAGCGGTTTTTAACGAAAATGTTAGACATTTTAACAATACATTTAGTTGGAGGAATCAATATGAACAGAGTGGATTTGAATCGAATAAGCACCTGGATTTGTGATGAATTAAAAAAAGAGTTCATGCGCCAACCCAAAGCACTGTCGCAAGAAGCATTAGCTGTGAGCGTTGACACATATAGGCAGAAGATCAGTGACATCCTTAACGGAAATCGGTTACCAACAATCACAGAACTATATGCAATTTGCGATGCATTTAATTGCCCTCCATGGAGGTTTTTGCCATCTCCATACTTTGAAGATGACGTCGAACTCGTGTCGATAGATAAACCCATTATCGACGCATTTTTGAACGGTAATCCATCGCTTTTTAATGACCCTGCATATATTTCATCCGAGGCACATACAAAGCGCCTTAAGCGCTATACAAAATCCAAATTCATTGCTTTCTATATGGATACCTCCTTAACAGATAGGACAAAAGCACAGCCAGACGAACAAGGATATTTATCGTTTTTATGTATATCATCTGCTGACATTGACTCACAGGGGTTTATCCCATTTGATTTTAATGTAACTGAGGGTCACAAGTATTTCAAATCACCCTGCCTCACGAGCGACTTAAGCCACATATCATTTGTATCCGATTATACAGAATACACAGGAAAAATAATCAGTCCACCAGAGGGCAAACATACATATTTTTATTTTGCAAATGCAAATAGAGACAAACCAGAGCGGGGCGTCATGGTGATTTCTCATCACAGTAATGAACGCTATTCCGGAGGCCTTGGGTATTTGCTATCTAACACACGAGGCAAATCGCCCGAAAGACCATGTATTCAAAGAATCGCATTCATTCAAGAAAACACGTTCCTAAAAATATGTACAAAAGAAGGCCTTTATGCTGCAATTCACAGCCACTTAAAATTGCCCGAAACGCCGAAGCACGACTATGTTATGCATATGAGAGGATTGACTGATGCAAGTAATGATTTCTACAAACTAATCAAAGCATTTGAAAAGAAATAGCCCTCAATGTTACAAAAGTAAAAGCACTATTCTAGCATCTATAGAATATGAAATGAGGTACAGTTATGGATCCAATGTTACTCGATCTACTGGTAAATATCGCTGCAAGTATAATTTATGACTTTTCAAAGGCATTTATTGTTCGCGGCAATCAAATAGGTACTAAAGACATTCATAACGAGCTCTTGACCTTGGTTACTGAGAGGTTTTCTTCGGAGTCAATTGAAAATGATGATCTATCTTCGCTAATTGCCTTTCTTCAACTACCTCAAATTACAGACATTGTATGTGCATTTATCACGTACAAAGTTACAGGCGATATTAAGGAAACACTGAAACCCAAGTTTAAGCAGATCTCATCATCTCACAATGGCTTGTTACAAAAAGATATTGTGCAGTATTTGACATCGTGCTACATTGATTCGAAGAAAAATAGTATCAAAGTAGTTTCTGCAATGCAAATTGAAAAGCTACTAAATGTCATTTCTCAAATCGTTAGAGAGTTTTATATGAACCATTCTGACGCATCAGATCTTTTTTCAATATTGATGATTAACGAACGATATGATAATGGTGTTAAGGTTCTTAGCGATAACCTAGAACAAATTGCTAAGCATATAATTGACTCTCTCAAGTATAGTTTTATCCAACCTCAAATCAATTTTAGTGCGATAACTAATCGATATAGTAATATTGCAAAAGAAAAACTAGGACGCGCACATATTTATCTGCTGGACTTCTTTGATTTCAACAAGTTTTATGTCCCGCCAAAGCTGATGATTAAGCAGTCGGGTTATGAGTTTGAATTTCGCTTAGCCAAAGGAATAATTGTCAATGAAAATCGTGAATCTGACGAATGGATGCATATTTTCGACTTTGATCAAATAATATATGTAGTGGGAGGCGCAGGTTTTGGCAAGTCGCTCTTCTTAAGGAATATTGTATTGAATTTTGACAAGATGAATCTTCTCGGTCAACAGAATCGGTTGGTGATATTGGGTGATTTGAAGAACTTTTTGGATAGTAACGGAACAACAAAGCCTGTTATTCAATTCCTACAAGATAGCTTAGTTGCATCAAGCGGCATGGGGTATAATGATTTCTCAGAAGAGTTCATTATGCACTATCTGAATTCTGGCAGCTGCGTCATCTTGCTTGATGCATTGGACGAAGTTGCTGAAGCAAAGCGAAACGATGTCCATAGCACCATTCGTTCGTTTTTCAAGAACACCAATCCAAATAACAAAGTATGCATAACATCAAGAAGCAGAGGTTTTATCCCAATGCATGAGAATTCTACTGTTCTGCACATTAGCCCCTTAACTCGTTCACAAATCGAAGAGTACATTGATAACATTATTGAACTAAAAAAATTCGATAAAGCCAATAAGGCAGACTTTATGACTCGAACCATACCTCTAATTGAAAAGGGCTTCTTAACGAGTTGCCTTATTCTTTCCTTATTGGTAAATATATATAAAGCAGAACTTGCCTTACCTGATAACAAGCTTGATCTATATCAAAAATGCTTTGAATATATTTCGTTCAAGCGCGAAACTGAGGGAAATAAAAGTACAGGATATGATTGGGACAAAGTTTCTCCCCTAATGAATGAAGATACATTTACTCATTTGGCGCAGCTTTGTGCACCTAACAACCAAGAGACTGATGGGGTTCAAGTGAGATCAGTGTTGATAGAGATCAATATCCGAACATTTGGCACAAAAGCGGCGGCAACAAATGCTGTTGGAGAGTTTCTTAAATTTTGCGCAAACCGCACTGAACTCTTTGTTCCTGGTGCAAACGAAAATTCGTACAAATTCTTTCACCGATCATTTCTCGACTACTTCTTTGCGCTTTACATTTTCAAATATATTGATGATGAAAAAATAATATATGCTGAACTGTGCAAGTTTAGTTTTGACTCTGAAGTTTATGAACTGATATTAGCCCTACTAAAAAACCGCAAACGAGCGACATACGACAACCTTATTGATTATGTTGTGGAAAGAGCTAAAATTGAACTGTCAAACAAGACTCCGTCATTCAAGGCATTAAACATCCTTATTCAATTTATGCATGAGATTACCGAGTATTTCTACAGAGATCAACTTGCCGAGATAGTTATAGCTAATTCAGAAAAACTTATTCAAAAGGACATCAAGAAAGCACTTAAGCCTATGAGAGTTGTTGATGCAAATAGTGTCATATCATCAATCATAATCGACAGAGCCGAACGACGAAAAGCAATAATTGATGATTACAAGAAAAGATATGAGATTTCATCAATCGAAGAGGCAGCATATAGGATTGTACAATTTTGGGATCATTCCGTAAATATATCGAGTGAATCTGCTGCAATCCAAATAAAACGCAGTCTTTATTTTAGCATTGATCGCCTTTCTTTTTATGCATCTGCGTATATTAGTATTTATGGTGGTTTCGGTCTCTTCAAAGAATTGAAAAGAATCAATACAGGAAAAAAGTATAGTGGCATTAGCGCCACAGTAAAAAAGAAAATTAAACTTATTGTAGATGATTACTATAATCTTACCGAAGACGAACAAAGCAAAATAGATACCTTCGTTCGAAGTGCTCAGCGCAATTTTCGGAGCATATTTGATTGACAAAGCGCAACAATGTTCAAACGCACCTTTCGATAGCCTACCGTAAGAAAAAACCCAGATTGCAAAGAATATGCTTTCAGTGCAATCCGGGTTTTTCTCTGAAATGTTTATCGCAAATGGCTGTTCTCTGTGTTAAGCCTCATGTAGAACCGGGTAGTGTCAACAATTTTTCGCAAAATGGGGGAATGGTCTCTGGAAATGAGAAATTAGCCGACAAAGGAAGCATCTTCTGCAGCGGTTTCAAGATGCTTCATGT
>JGI994J12354_10005465_pt1 | contig 10920 bp, 4 predicted proteins | sample IntmicLarv3ML3BL_FD_12354 | JGI IMG/M metagenome (IMG submission 12354)
CAAGCCCCTGACCTTCACTGTCCTCATAGTCATAAACATCCGAGCCGTAAATGACCTTATCTCCTTGTTTACATCCCGCCAAAGCAAAAGTATTGAGTACGAGGACAAGAACCAAAACAATACTGAGCCTTTTTTTAAGCAAACCCTTCATGATGTGTTTCCTCCCAGATAAAAATTTTATTAAAAGGGCTTATGCCCTTCTGTTCCGAATTAGCCTGAGTTCAATAAAAAAACTCAGTTTTCATACTTTTCCGCTTTGCTCAGGTGAATACCCATAACCAAAAATAACGCAGCTAACGCACCCTGTACTGATATGACGTGGAGACAGGGGACTACAAAATCTGACACAAAATACTTTTTAAAGAGCTCACCCCGACCGCCTTGATTGCCGGCTACCGAAATATCAAGGCGCGAGTTGAAATTTAAAAAATTAAAAACGATTAAAAATATTACAATCAGCGTTATTACCGTTGAAGTGATAATGCAAAAAAACGGAAGATTTTTTTTTGAAAATATATTTTTGCCTTTAAATTCATTCACGCCAAAGCACCTCTCAGCCTGTTATTGACGAAATTGCATTTATGTTTACCAAGCATTTTTGAAAATAGCCGTCATTTATTACAAAAATTTCCATGTGTATGATTCATATATTTTGCGTTTTGCGTAAATTCCATCTTTATAGTAACATATATTGTTATTGTTTGCAATACATATTTTTAAATATTTGCAAAAAAACATTTGCATAAGAAGAACGCATATGCTATGATTAAGACATCACTTAAAAACGGGAGAAAAGAGGTATTAACAAGCGTGACAGCATTAAACAAGCAGCAAATAAAAGACGTTATAGACGGCAAAGCTGTACCCGACAGAATCCCCATGGTTTATCAGGTATGGATAGCACCGGAATCATTCGGCGAAAATACGGCGCTTGCATACGATTATTACTTCAAATTCCCCTATGACATTGACCGTGTTTTTGTAAATATGCCGGCGGTATACGATGCTCCCGTTGACGCGCCCGATTACTGTTTTGTGCATAAAAAACCCGAACGCATTGACCAAAATATAGGATTGGACGCCCATGTGGCAATCTGCGACTGGGCTGAATTGGACGAAATTATCGAAAAATTTCCGTCTGCGGAATACCACAATCTGTTCCCTGAAACCCAAAAAACCGAAAAATACAGGATAATACACTGGTGGAACTGGCTTTTTGAGCGTTTATGGTCTTTGAGAGGTATGGAAAACGCTCTGACAGACTTTTACACAAACCCTGACGAGCTGCACAGGCTTTTTTTAAAGCTTACAGATTTTTACTGCCGTATACTTGAACGCGCAAAAACGGAACTAAACGCAGACGGATTATTTCTTTCTGACGATATAGGCACACAAAAGGCACCCTTCTTTTCATTAGATATATTCAATGAATTTATAAAGCCGTATTACAAGCGATTGATAGACAAAGCGCATTCATTGGATATGCATATCTGGCTGCATACCTGCGGAAATATTGAGATGTATCTCCCCGGGCTTATAGAAATAGGATTGGATGTTATTCACCCCATTCAGAAATACACCATGAATGAAGCCGATATCATGCGAAAATTCGGCGGTCAAATCTGCTTTTTAGCAGGTTTTGATGTGCAGCAGACCATACCCAACGGATCACCGGAAGAGGTGCGCACGGAAGTAAGATATATGATAGATACCTATTTCAGAAAAGACGGACGGCTCATCTTAACCCTCGGCAACGGCACCTCCGATTGCCCGATAGAAAACTTTTATGCACTTATGGACGAAACTTACCGATACGGAAAACAAAAAGTCGAAAACATCTGTGGGGCGAATACTTATGATTAATAAAATATGCTTAAACGGATTATGGGATTTTTCCTGCAAATCACAAAGTCTTGAAACTCTTCCGATCGAATGGGATAATATAAAAATAAAGGTACCGTCGCCTTTTAATATAAACTCTTTTGCAGCCGGATATCAAAAAAGCATTTGCGACGAGGAGTTTTATGTCAGTGGCGCGGATTTAAGAATGTACCCTGAATATCCCGAGGAATGGGAAAAATCCGATTTTGGTTTTTATAAAAGGTCTTTTTATATTCCGTCTGAAAATGAAAACAGAAGATACTTTCTGAAATTTGACGCTGTCGCTTTTAAAAGTATTATTTATGTCAACGGCATACAAGCCGCGAAAAGCGACGAAGCTTTTTTACCCATAGAAATAGAAATAACTAAACTGATTAAAGCAGGGCAGGACAACGAGCTGATTGTTGCCGCACAAACCTCGAAAAGCCTGAGATATATTGAAGACGGAAAAAACCGCATCGATTATCCCTACGGCTCCGTCTGGGGCGAGCATATCGCGGGAATATGGCAGGATATCTGGCTTATTGAACGGTCGGCGGAATACATAAGCGAGGTTTATTATTATACGGATATTTACAGTCATAAACTGTACCTGGAATATAAATTAAACGGTCTCAATGCGGACGCTGAGGTAGAAGTATTTATTTCAGAACATAAAAAAGACCGCTTTGAAAAGCTGTTCAAAGTGCCCTCAGATAAACAAAACGCGGTTTATGACTATATCCCCGGGAAAATAAAGCTCTGGGATACAGGAAATCCGAATTTATATGATTTAAAGCTTGTTTTAAAACGTGGCAGTGAGGTTATTGACACCGAAAACGTTAGGGTAGGCTTCCGTACCTTCCATATCGAAAATAAAAAGTTTATTTTAAATGGCAGACGAATAAATCTGAAAAACGATTCATGGCATTATATGGGCTACTCAGTACAGACACCTGAATATGCCGGAAGCTATTTTAAAATGGCAAAGGATGCCAACGTAAATATCATCAGACTTCATGCGCAGCCTTTCCCTGACTTTTTTGCGGAGATCGCAGACGAAGTGGGTATGCTCATCGTATCCGAATCCTGTTTCTGGGCATCCGCCTGTATTTTCAGCTTCAGCGATGATCTGTTTAAAAGAGCTGAGGAGCACGTTAAAAGACTTGTACTCAGGGACAGAAATCATCCGTCGGTCGTCATGTGGAGCGCCGAAAATGAAGGACTGCCCGTATATAAGCTCATCGGCTCAAAGCATATAGCTTCAAATGAAGAATTCTGTGAAAAAATGTACCGAGTGGTCGAAGCAATGCTCGAACACGATAAAACAAGACCCATAAGCTGCGACGGAAGCGAGGACATCGGCGGAAAAATCGAAATCTATTCCTCTCATTATCCCGGTTATGACCGTATGGCTCCACAGGATAAAATAATCACCATAGGCGAAATGGGGAGCATGTATTATTCAACGCCGGACACGGTGAACAGCGAACTCGGCGAGGAAGCGATGCTTAGCTTTAACGGTAGATTGGAAGCAGTGGCAAAAGATGCTTTCAACATGCTTATCGGTCAGCGCAAATGGGCTGCACAGGTATGTGTGTTCAATATCGTGTGGTACGGATTGGAGCCTTTGCGCTTAAACGAAAAAATACACTCGTATGACGAAAGCGAATACAACACTCAGGGGATCAATCCCACAAGAACCGTCCCGTTTATGAGAACGCTTAACGCCGGGCTTGACGAAAATCTGCCTGAATACATACCAAACCCTGTTTTTGAATGCGCAAAAAAAGCATACAAGCCTGTTGCTTTTTATTTTGAAAATGCCCCGAAAGCCGCTTATGCAAGCGAAAATATCGGCTTTACCGTTTCAACCTTTAACGACAGCGGCGAAGACGGCAGCTTTACCCTGCATATCAAACAGTTAGAACAGGGCAAGGTTATTGACGAAAGCATAATTGAAACCGCGGTGGAATCCTGTTCATATACGGAAACTCCGGTTTCACTAATTGCCGGACCGTCAGAAAGTATGTCTGTCAGGACTGTTCATATAACCCTTAACCTTAATGGGCAGACCGTTCATTCGGACAGCTTTGATATTGACGTTTATAATAAAGGCTATCTGAAAAAATCACTGAGCGAAATCGAAGGCAAAATAAACCTCCGTGTCATCTCTCCTGACGACGGCGAGTATTCGGTATACTTGAAAAAATCAAACATAAAAAATATATTTGTATCAGGCAATAACCGGCTTTTAAATAATGGCGCTCAAAACCACAGGTTTACATTAAACAAGAACACCGTCGCTTATTCTTTTGATGACTATATTGATTTTAATGCTGCCCCACTGCTGTTTTTGGGCAACGGCGCGCCGATTATGCTGCTGCACGATAATGAAATATTGCTTTCAGCGGACATTAAAAGCATGACAGAAACAGAACCGTTAGCCGCTGTACTGCTTATTAATACAATTAAATATTCCATGCACAAACCGTGCAGTCAACGTAAAAAAGCGTATGTTTACACACAGGGGCGCAGCGCGCTCGTCAATATGTTAGAGGCGGTCAACTGCGACTTTGAGATTATAGATAAAGAGAGGCTGTACAGTTTGCTGAAAACCCAAAACGAGGAGCCGCTTTTTGTTGACAACGGTATGGATCTCTGCTTTCTGCGCCATATCAGCGGCAATAACTTTTCACACGTTTCTGTTTTTAACCTTACTAAGGTTCCGGATGTTTTCAGCTACGATTTCACCGTTTGCGCAAAAAACGCTTATCATTTGAAATCTGACGGTTCGAGCGATTTTTCTGTATCTGTTTACTCGAATAACCTTTACGGCTTAACCTCAGGCAAGGAAACCCGTATGGCGGAAAATTTGCTGGAGTGTAAAAACCACGAAAATATTGTTTTAGGTATACCTGATATTGACTGGAGAAAATGGAACAACAACGCCGAGCAGATCAAAACTGTTTCCATCACAAAAGCTTCAAACCCTGATAATTCAAAATACGCTGCGCTCAGCAGACACATCTATTGCGGCAGTGACATTTATTTTTGCCAGCTATGCCCGGACAACGACAGTGACCATCTTAAAAATCTTTACGTCCGGTTTCTTACCCATCTTAATGTCCGCGTGACTCCGGCTAAAATGAACGCAGTTGAAGAATTGCTGTTTAAAGAGGTATATAGAGGCAAAATCAAAAAATCCTTATTTAAAACGCTCAGCGCAAGCGAAACCGTTCAAGATCTTACGCCTCGCCTTAATTTCAGGGGCAGTGGGGAATCTGTATGGAGAAAAATCAAAACCAGCGGTACTATGGAGGGAAACAGCGCCTTGGCTTTTTATGTTTTTTCTCCGTCCGACAGAACGCATCTGCTTTACAACCCGGACACCGTTTCGGTTACTGTGGTGGGAACGGAAGAATTTGAGCTGTATTTAAACAAAGAGTTTTTGTCAAAAGGTTCAAAAATAAATATCGGCAGTTTGGGATTGCTTGCCGGTTACAATGAAATCATCATAACAACTAAAAAAGCGCAAGCTTTTCCCGATATCGTTTTTGAGCGTTACGACAGATCACCGGTTGATCTGATATTCGGGCTGAACAATAGCTGCCTCCAAAATGTCTCCTTGCAAAGCACGAAAATCACCGTAAATGATCCGAACGGTGAAACAGACCGGATGATAACAGGCGGTGAGTACTGGGTTTCACACGAGCTTCAACGCCCCGGAATGGAGATATTTATTTATTTCAATGAGCCGGTAAAGGTCAACGGTATTTTCTTTGAAAGCGTTATGAAGGAGTTTAATCCTACCGTCTATACCCCTGTGAACTTCGATGTTTTAGCGGGAGAAAATAAAGAGGATATGAATGTGGTTTATTCATCGCTCAAGGATGAAGCGATGTCATATGAGGATGGAAAAATTTTTGTGACATTCCCACAAATCATAGCAAATACATTCTCCATGAGGTTAACAGATAAAGCCTTTAAATATTGGATTGTTTCTGATTTGAGTTTATTTTTTTCATAGTAATAACGAGGAGGAAAATGATGTTATATGCTAACAAGCCCGACCAAAAGGAGGCACGGGAACGGTTGAACGCCTTTTGGAACAGGGACGCGATTGACCGTCCCGCCCTGTATGTGACTGCAAAAAAAACGAGCATACCCAATATCTCATCAATGATAGAACCGGGAGAGGAGGATAACTGGGAATTCAGTCCGCAGCGGTATTGTAATTTATTTACCGATTTATTTGACAACACATTGTATCTCGCGGAGGCATTTCCGGGAGCTGTACTTCCCTGGGGTTCGCTTTTATGCTATCTTGCGGTTCAGTGCGGCGGCGAGTACGAATACGATGAAATCGGAAGTGCGTGGATCAAGCCTCTTGCCGATATATATGAGCGGAAAAACCTTGTCTTTAATGAAAATCACGAGGTTATAGATAAATTGAACGCCATTTATGAAAAATTAGCCGAAGCACTGAAAAACAAAGCATTCATCAATCCGCCGTGCACGATAGAGCCTATAACTACGCTTTCCCTGTTCCGTGACACGGATCAACTATGCCTTGACCTCACAGACCGCCCGGCTCAAGTTAAAGAAACGATTAAAAAAATGTCCGATATCTATATAGACGGTTATGATTATTATTATAAAAAATTAAAAAAGTTAGGCTACGGCGACACCAGCTCGTGGTATAACACAATGGGACCCGACGGTAAAGTTGATGATTGCCAGTGCGATTTCGCAGTGCTTCTCTCCCCCGATATGTTCGAAGAATTTGTTGTGCCATCATTATGTCAGACTACCGATTATTTTGATTATAATCTTTATCATCTTGACGGAACCTGTCAGATGCGCTTTCTGGATCAAATAGCATCCATACCCAGAATAAACGGAATTCAATGGAATCCAGAAACCACCGCAGGTCCTCCCTCAGAATGGATTGATGCGTTTAAACGGATACAGGAAAAAAATTTGGGGCTGCATATCTGGTGCCCTTCAATCAGTGAAGCGAAAATCCTGACAAAAGAATTGAGACCGGAAGGATTATTTTTAATCCTTCAAACCAAATTCAACAGCGAAGATGAGGCTCAGGAGGCTATTAATGAGATAAAAAACATTCTTTAATCTCTCGTGTAATCTATAACCGACAACTTAGCCTGCCTGTTTGGGATTGCATCCTAATAAGGTGGGCTGTTTCTATCGTACATTGTCAAAGGATGTAAGAATCATGCTATCTAAAACAACTAAACAAACAGCGTTCGAAGTTTCGTTCGAACCTGACCGTGTCACCGTTATATGACCGCGACAAAACCGGAGAAATAAGTGAATACAGTTTCAAGGAAAATCGTGATTGGAAATTGCTCGCTTGCGCACGATATCACAAAGAAAAAAGCCTCGAAACCCACTTGTTTCAAGGCTTTGGCGGAGAGTGAGGGATTCGAACCCTCGGAGGCTTTAACACCTCACACGCTTTCCAAGCGTGCGCCTTCGACCACTCAACCAACTCTCCGTATATAATCAGGTCGTGAACGTTATTATACCAAATCATTTTTAAAAAATCAACTGAAAAATTTATTATTTTTCAGTTGTAAGACCGGCAAAGCAGTCAAGAGCGAACCATCATAATATCCCACGAGATTTTTAACGTTACTTAACTCCACTCTAAACTCTCCAAACTCCACTCTAAAAAAGGCCTTCGGCGGAGCATTTTGCTCCGCCGAAGGCCTTTTTATTAACCGTTATAAAGGTCAACAAGCTTTGTAAGATGCTTGTATTTTGCTTCCGCGGTTTTCTCTGCCTCTGCGAAGAGCATTTCGGCTCTTTCTGGGAAGGCACGCATAAGTGAATTGTAGCGAACTTCGCTTTCAATAAATTCACGGTAGCTTGCGGTAGGTGCTTTGCTGTCAAGCGAGAAGGGCTTTTCGTTTCTCGGGTCAAAGCGGAAGAGATGCCAGTAACCGGCCTGAACTGCCAGCTTTTCTTCTGCGATTCCGTTGACCATGCCGCCCTTGATTCCATGATTGATACATGGAGCATATGCAATGATTATCGACGGACCGTCATAGCTTTCAGCTTCGTGGAAAGCCTTGAGGGTCTGGTTCATGTCTGCGCCCATAGCTATTTGTGAAACATAAACGTAACCGTAGCTCATGGCAATTTGTGAAAGGTCTTTTTTCTTGACGCTCTTGCCTGATGCGGCAAACTGTGCAACAGAGCCTGTAGGAGTAGACTTGGAAGCCTGACCGCCCGTATTTGAGTACACCTCGGTATCAAATACAAGGATATTTACATTCTCACCTGAAGCGATAACGTGGTCAAGTCCGCCGAAGCCGATATCGTATGCCCAGCCGTCTCCGCCCAGAATCCACATGGATTTCTTGGCGATATAATCCTTGTCGGCAAGAAGCTTTTTGGAGTAAACCGAAACCTCGCCGTTGTCATTCGGAACCTTTTCAAGCCATTTGATAAGCTCTTGTGCGGCAGCCGCATTTGATGTGCTGTCGTTTTTGGAAGCCTTCCAGTTTTCAAGAGCGGCTTTCATGTCGCCGTTTGTAATCTCGATAAGCTTGTCTGCGTATTCTTCAAGACGGTCACGAATTGCTATTTGCGCAAGATTCATTCCCAGTCCGAACTCTGCATTATCCTCGAAAAGTGAGTTTGCCCAGGCAGGACCGAAGCCCTTTTTGTTGACTGTATACGGTGTTGACGGAGCAGAGCCGCCCCAGATTGACGAGCATCCTGTTGCGTTAGCAATGTACATTCTGTCGCCGAAGAGCTGAGTCATAAGCTTTGCATACGGTGTTTCGCCACAGCCTGCACATGCGCCCGAGAACTCAAGCAACGGTTGTTTAAACTGGCTTCCCTTTACAGATGTTGCCTTGAATTTCTCAGCAACTGCCGGTTTTTCATCCATTGTCAAGCCATATGCAAAAACGTCCTGCTCGGGAAGCTGAGTATCAATAGGCTCCATAATAAGCGCCTTGTTACCCTTTTTGCCCGGACACGTTTTTGCGCAGCTTCCGCAGCCTGTGCAGTCAAGAGTTGAAACGGTAAGAGCGAAATTCATGCCCTCTACGCCGTTCATGGGCATTGTTTTGATATTTTTCGGAGCTTTTTTGACCTCGGCATCGGTCATTGCGACCGGACGGATAACAGCATGAGGACAAACATAAGCACAGAAGTTACATTGGATACAATTTTCGGTGTTCCAGCAGGGAACGTCAACTGCGATACCGCGTTTCTCAAAAGCGGCAGAACCCTGTGGGAATGTGCCGTCAGCCTCTTTGTGGAAGGTTGATACAGGAAGAGCGTCACCCTTTTGAGCGTTAACGGGATTAAGTATATCTGTTACGAATTTTTTAAGCTCGGGACGGTCACAGTTTACCTCGACCTCTGCCATAAAGCCTTCAGCCTTTGCCCAGTCGGCAGGAACTTCAATAGCATTAATGCTCTTAAATCCTGCGTCAATAGCGGCATGGTTCATAGCAACAATCTTTTCACCCTTTTTGCCGAATGACTTTGTTGCCGCGTCCTTCATAAGCTTTAATGCCTTGTCGCCCGGGATAATCTTCGAAAGATTGAAGAAGGCTGACTGCATTATTGTGTTGATTCTTCCGCCCAGACCGATTTCCTTTGCAAGCGAAATTGCGTCAATTGTGTAGAATTTAATCTTGTTTTTCGCAATGAATTTTTTCATTGAAGCCGGAAGTCTCTCTGAAAGCTCATTTGCGTCCCAAGCACAGTTAAGAAGGAAGGTTCCGCCCTGCTTGAGATCCTCAACCATTGAATATTTGTCCACATATGACGGATTATGGCAGGCAACAAAGTCAGCCTTTGATACATAATAGGTTGATTTGATTTTCTTCCTGCCGAAGCGCAGATGCGAAATTGTAACGCCGCCGCTCTTCTTTGAGTCATACGCAAAATATCCTTGAGCATACATTGCTGTATTGTCGCCTATAATTTTTATCGAGTTTTTGTTTGCGCCGACAGTACCGTCTGCGCCCAATCCCCAGAACTTACAGGAATGTGTTCCTTCGGGAGTTGTGTCGGGGTTGTCCTTGATTTTAAGAGACAGCTTTGTAACGTCATCCTCGATACCTATTGTAAATCTCTTCTTGGGAGCTTTGCCGTCCATATTCTTGTAAACAGAAATAATCTGAGCAGGAGTAGTATCCTTTGAACCCAAACCGTAGCGTCCTGTAAGAACCGATACGCCGTCAAATTTGCTGTCCTTGATTGCCGCAAGAATATCAAGATAAAGCGGTTCGCCGATTGAGCCGGGCTCTTTTGTTCTGTCAAGAACCGAAACTGTCTTAACAGTAGACGGCATAACCGAAAGAAGATGCTTTGCGCTGAAGGGTCTGTAAAGGCGAACCTTGATAAGTCCGACCTTTTCGCCCTTTGCGTTTAAGTAGTCAATTGTTTCCTCGATTGTATCGCATACGCTTCCCATTGCAATTATAACCCTGGTAGCGTCCTTCGCGCCATAGTAGTTGAAGGGCTTGTATTTTGTGCCGGCAAGCTTATTAACCTTGTCCATGTATTCCTCAACAACCGGAATTACTTCATCATAATAGCTGTTGCAGGCTTCTCTTGCCTGGAAGAATATATCAGGATTCTGAGCAGTTCCTCTTAAAACAGGATGCTCGGGGTTCAAAGCGTTTCTTCTGTATTTATCGACAGCATCAACATCAAGCATTGAAGCAAGATCATCATAATCCCATGCTTCAATCTTCTGAACCTCATGCGAGGTACGGAATCCGTCAAAGAAATGGAGGAACGGAACACGTCCCTTTATTGCCGCAAGATGAGCAACAGCGCCCAGATCCATAACCTCTTGTACATTTCCTGCGCAAAGCATTGCATATCCTGTCTGACGGCAGGCATATACGTCTGAATGGTCACCAAAAATTGATAGTGCATGACTTGCAAGAGCACGTGCCGACACGTGAATAACAGACGGCAAAAGCTCGCCCGCCATTTTGTACATGTTAGGAATCATCAAAAGAAGCCCCTGTGAAGCTGTATAGGTTGTTGTTAAGGCAC
>JGI994J12354_10005466_pt1 | contig 10920 bp, 8 predicted proteins | sample IntmicLarv3ML3BL_FD_12354 | JGI IMG/M metagenome (IMG submission 12354)
AGTAAAGGCAAAAATGGATTTCCTTACCGCAAAAGGCAATGAGCGTTCCGCCACCGAGACAGGACAGCTTAACACACTGCAAATAGTATATGAAATGCTTGCACGTGAAATAAACTTTCTGCCTGTTGACCTTTATAAATCGGATGCTGTAAAGTTTTTGATTGAGGACGGCAAAATACGTTTACCGTTTTCTTCTCTGGGTGGGCTTGGCGGAAGTGCGGCGCAAAACCTACAGGCTGCCGCTTCGGATGGCGAATACATGTCCTGCGATGATGTTATAATTCGTGCAGGTGTATCAAAATCCGTAATCGAAACCCTGAGAGAAGCAGGCGCACTTGCAGGACTGCCCGAAAGCAGCCAGACTACTTTGTTTTAGCATTGCTTTTAAAAATTTAAAAAACAGATGAGCCTGACTAGCTTATCTGTTTTTTCTTGTTCTTATGTGCATTTATCGGACATCTCCATAATACAATATATTAAAACAATTTAAATTTGATTTTATTATATAAAAAAGCTTGTATTTGGGAGGATACTGAATGAATCAAAAAAATATGGTTACAGGCGCACTTGTATTAAGCTTTGCCGCAATTTTTGTAAGAATAGCAGGCTTTGTATTCAGGGTTTACCTTTCCAATTCTATTGGGAGCGAGGGCATGGGCGTTTACATGCTCATAATATCCATGTACAACTTCTGCGTTACATTAGCCACATCTGGTGTATCTATTGCTGTTTCTACTCTTACAGCCGAGCAACTCTCAATAGGTAAACCTGCTAATGCACGGCAGGTTTTGCGATGCGCTGTTTTGCTTGCGGTAATATTAAGCTGCACTGTCTGCACAGGTGTAATAATTTTTGCCGAGCCTATAGGTATTTATATTTTAAAGGATTCCCGCACAATTGTATCTCTGCGCATACTTGCTCTTGGTATACCATTCCTTGCCATATCCTCCTGCTTGCGTGGATATTTTGTTGCCAGCCGTCGGGCAGGCAATCCTGCCGCAGGGCAAATCCTTGAGCAGCTTATAAAAATGGCATTCATTGTATGTACACTGGGTCACTTTATACCAATGGGTATCGAATATGCCTGCGCTGTTGTTGTAGCAGGCATAAGCATTGGTGAGCTATCGTGCTTTGTATTCTCTTTTTGGGGATATGCCAGAGCAAGAAAAAAAAGAAAAGACAACAGTAAAGCTGACATAAGCAACACTACCTCCAAAATTGCTGTAATAATAGCGCCGCTTGCCGTTACAGCATACATACGCTCTGCATTAAGGCTGGCGGAAGAGGTATTAATACTATCAGGCCTTAAAACCTTTAGCGGAAATATTGCCGAAGCCACAAGCACATATGGCATGCTAAAAGGCATGGTTATGCCGCTTCTTTTGTTCCCGCTGTCACTGCTTTCGTCTTTTGTAATAACTCTAACACCCGAAATTTCGCGTATAAACGCTGTAGCTAATACCCGCAAGCTGGAAAGTGCTGTATCAAAAATACTTGGCTATACTTTTTTGGCGGGAATGTTTGTTGTAGTTGTATTTATGAGCTTTCCTGCTAAGCTCGGCAATGCGATTTATCAAAACAATCAGGTTGGCGAAATGCTAAAAAGCCTGTCATTTCTCTGCCCTTTCATGTGCATAGAAATGGTGGTTGTAGGCATATTAAACGGTATTGGTGAGCAGGCCAGTTCTATGAGATACGCTCTTGCGGATTCTGTTTTGCGTATTACAATGATATATTTCCTTATCCCAATAAGCGGGATGCGGGGTTTTATGGCAATGATGATTGCCAGCAATATATTCACCTCTGTTTTAAATCTTGCAAAGCTGCTGAAAATAACCAGCGTACCTTTTCATTTAAATGATTGGGTACTAAAACCCGTTTTAGCTGCGGCTGCCTCCAGCCAGATTGTTGCAGTATTCATGAATTACGGCTTATTCGGCTTTTTTTCCGAGCGTGCCGAGCTTGCTTTGTATATATTAATAACTGGTATATTCTACTTTTTTATTCTGCTTTCTATTGGCAGTATACGTGCAGAAGATTTCAAGTGGATAATCAGCAGAATCAAATCCTCCCCCAAAAAACTGAGAGAGGACGATATGGTAAATTCGGTTTGAAAATGGTTTTAAACTCAGATATTTTGTATTTTTCTTGCTATACAATTCCGATGACCCGGCGGTGGGAATATGCAGTGAATATTGGCAAGCTTGAAGCATTAGAAAATATCGGACACCGGCGGGGGTATCGCCTTTACTCTTATACAATAAAAGAAATAATTGGTTCGGCGGGGCATTTTTTAGGAGCGAATCCTCCAACGCAAAAACTGTCAGCCATCCCCTGTTGTAAACATTCGATTAAGCAGATAGAGTGATTATTATAAATGAAAATTCTTGTTTATATATCCAGAGTGGTAGGGTGCGTTGTCTGCTAATATTTCATCAAAGATTTTTTGTGCTGTGCAGTTATAGTGACCAAAGGTTCCGTAGGCATAATCATATGCGCTAAATTTATTATTATCTTGCGCGAGTATGTTGGCTCCATAGTTTAACAATAAACGTATTATTTCTGTAGGCTCTTCATTGGCAGAGGAATCGTTTTTCATTGTTTCAACGGCATTATTAACGGCTGAGCCTAATGGCAAAACCCATACTTTATTGGGGTTTGGGTTTGGATCAGCACCTGCTTTCAATAGCAATTTTACAATTTGTGTATTAGAAGCTTCAATCGCCAACAAAAGGGCATTGCTTTTATTTTTGTTCGTCAATTCCAAATCAAGATTGGGGTTATCGCATAATATGTTCTGAACAAGTTCGAAATCTTCTGCCCATATCGCTTCCCACAATAATTCAATCATTGTGAATCCTCCTTTGTCCTGTATATTTGGATTTGAATTAGAGCCGAAATAGTGAACAAACAGCCTTAACAACCTTTGGTTTTGCTACAAGCCCCTACCGTGAATACCATTTTGCCTGCTCAAAATAAAGCCGTGCATACTCACCTTTTTGCTCAACCAGTTCGCTGTGCGGGCCATCCTGCACAATGTTTCCATCTTTTATTACTATTATCCTGTCCGCTAATGCTGCTATACTAACACGATGTGTAACAAATATTACATTTTTGTTTTCAGATAAAGATATATATTTCTGATAAATATCGCTTTCGGCCAGCGGGTCTAATGAGCTTGTAGGCTCATCTAAAATGACAAAGTCTTTGTTGCGGTAAACTGCTCGGGCAATAGCTAGCTTCTGCCATTCTCCACCCGACAAATCCACACCGCCAATATCTTTACCAAGCAATTCACTTTTTTCCATTTTGTCAAGTCCAACAAAAGAAAGAGACTTATCCAGCAAATTTTCACTGTCATCAGATAAAATATCACCAAGCCTTACATTTTCCTCTATTGTAAAAGACATATATCTGGCCGGGTCTTGCAAAACAACACCCATACTCTTGTAGTATTCTATCAGGTTATATTCATCTAATGTGTGCCCGTTAATATTAAGCTCTCCGCTGGAGGGGTGCAGCATGCCCGTTAGTATTTTTACCAAGGTGGTTTTGCCCATGCCATTTTCCCCGATAAATGCTATTTTTTCACCTTTTTTAACATGTAAATTTATATTGTTAAGCACATACCGTTCCGTCATTGGATAACGATATGAAATATTATTAAGCTTTAAATCCGAGAAATCCTCGCAAGGTATTCCCTTATTCTCATCTTCCGGTAGATCCATCATATTAAAAAACTGAGTAGCTTCGTTTTTTCTTGCAAAAAATTCCGCAAGGCTTACAATCAATTCACCTGTGTCATTAACAAGGGTTTCTATAAGTGTCATAACAGCGCCTAGCGCACCTATGGATAATTGCCCCATAGTCATAGCTATTATAGCTAAAATGTTGCAGGACAAATTTGCCATATTGGAAATAAGTGCATTTATAATACGAATAACAGTTTGCCTGCGTATTAGTATTTTCTCCCTATATGTATATTCGTCCGCACTTTCTTTCCATTTTCTGAAAAAGAAATCATGAAGGCTCAGCACTTTAATTTCTTTTGCTATTGGGGACAGCATTAAATCCTGAAAGTACTGTATACGACGCTGTAAAATAGTGTTTTTCTTCAAAAAAGCAAAACGTAGCTTCTCACCAAATGTTTGAACCCAAATTGTAGGCAATGGAGCAACCAGCACAATCAAAGTAAGCCACGGATTAAAAATATAAAGCGAAACCGCAATAGATAATACAGAAACTATTTTTGCAATAATAATATAGCTTTTCAGCATAACTTGCGTATTCATGCCATCCCATTTGTTTCCTGCAAATGAAAAAACCTGATTAACTGTATCATTAATTTTAGGAATTTCTAAATATTCCGGGGAAATAGATGAAAGCTTTTCAAAAAGCTTAGCATGAAAAGATTCCTGCTGTCGGTTTGCCTGAATAAAATCCAGCCTTTCTATATCCTCTTCGGCCATAACATACCGCTGTATTGTATCAATAAAAAAATTAAGAATATAATATGCACAAATCAAAGCCAGTGCAAACATAAATTTTGTACTTGCACCATCCAGCTGTTCTATGTAATATCCCCATAAAAAAGCCAGCAGCGGACGGCACAAGGACAGCAATATAAACATTCCAAGATAAATAAGGCTAATAGACTTTGTTGACAGGAAAATAAATTTCCACAGTTTTAATAGAGTAGAAAACTTCGGTGGACGCTCTTTCAGCACATCTTGTTCCAGCAAATTAGTGCGGTCATTCTTCATGAGTTTTATTTCCCCCTTTTAAGTGGGTTTACTGTACATACCATTGCTTTTGAGATTCAAACATTTCGGCATACAGGCCCTGCTGATTAACAAGCTCATCATGTGAGCCACTCTGAGCAACCCTGCCTTTTTCTATTACAAGAATACGGTCTGTAATTTTTGTGGAGCCCAGCCTATGAGATATTAAAATAGCTGTACGTCCTTCAACCATTTCAGTAAATTCGCTATATAATTGGCTTTCGGCAATAGGGTCTAATTGGCTTGTCGGTTCATCCATAATCATAACTTGTCTTTGCCCCATAAATGCACGTGCAATAGCAATGCGCTGCCACTGGCCACCAGACAAATCTACTCCTCCGTCAAAATCACGTCCAAGCAAGGAATCCAATCCCTTTGGGAGATTGTTTATTGCTTTTTCTAATTTCGCCTTATCTATTGCTGTATCTATAGCCAAGCCATTTTCAATATTATCTATATCACCAATTCCGATATTTTCTCTCATAGTTAAACTATATTTGCCAAAATCCTGTAGCACTGAGCCAAACATTTTTTTGCGGGCATTCTGTGTATATGCTCTCAAAGGGATTCCACCGACCCGAATTTCCCCTTTGTCCGGTTTAAACAATCCTAGCAACAATTTGACTATTGTACTTTTGCCCTCGCCATTACGGCCGACAACAGAGATTTTTTCACCGTTTTTAACTTCAAAGCTGACACCGGAAAGTATTTCGCTTTCTGTCCCCGGATATGTAAAATATACATTGTCAAATTCAATTGTCATATCTGCGGGAAGAATATCAACATCTCCATACTCATCTTCTTCTAACTCAAAATATTTATCATAATATTCAAAAGCTTTTATATGGAACCCGGCATACTTAAATAACACTGCACAGCCGGGCAGACCTTTTAAAGAGTACATAGTGGCAAAAAGGGCTGCGGTCAAGGATATTAGCAGTCCCAGCGATATTTCACCTTTTGTATATAGCCATAGCAGCAAAACAGCATTTCCAATTTGGGCGAATCTTGTAATATTTTGATAAACAAACTGCCTGAGCAAATGAGTAACATAATACTTCTCGTATTCTTTATTGCGGTCACGCATTCTTGTGCGATAAATCTTTATCAAATAATCTGCGCATTGCAGCAATTTATTTTCGGTTACATATTTGCGCGTTTTAAGCATATCGCCTAAAATAGTATATTTGCGCTCCTGAAGCCAATATTTTTCCATTTCGTTGTAAATATTGTAGTTTTGGCTTAAATTAAATTTTGTTTCAATAATAAAGGGAATTAAAATAGTCAGTAAAAGCCACCAGCGTACAGACGCAAATAAATATAAAATTCCCACAGTGGCAACAAAAGCTGTTACCGATATTTTTATATAACGAGGAAACAAGTGCCTGACAGAATTTTCTGTTCTATTATATGCTTTATCAATAACTTCCATAGATTCGCTGTTTTCAAGGTGAGAATAACGCATTTGTTTTAGCTTTTCCAACATTTGTCCCTTTAAAACAGTTCTAAAAATCAACTGACTGCGTGGCTCCACATAAGAATCAATAAACAAATCTCCTACTAAAACCGGCAGTAAAACAGCGGCTACAAATAAAAGCAAGTATGGTATATATGCCTGAAAGCTTATTTCTCCCTGAGACACAGCTAATCCCATATCAAAAATTCGGCTATTAACCCATATGGAAATTGCCGAAATCAGGCCTGTTAAAAGCGCTGATAAAAATGTGGATATAACCACAAAAGGACTTTCGCTGTATAAGATTTTTAATATCTTTTTATAGGCATTCCATATTAGTTTCATTTCTGCCTCCTTTTAGCTTAAAGATATTCATTTTATTCAAAAAACTTAGCAATCGGTTAATATGGTTCTCAATTCCCGTATAAGACATTGGTATTGTAGTATTTGAAAGATGCGCATACCTTTTTTTAATCATAATATCAAAAGTATACACAATTTTATTGAATTTAGCAACATTTTCCATAATATTGTCCAAAAATTAATATCCTATTATATGGATGGTTTCTTGTAAATAGCCAAAATTTTTCCTGCGTAATCGCACACTTCTTCTTGAAGAATATTCTAACGTTTAGCACAAATCAGAAGTAAACCAATTCGCTCGTTAAAGCCATTTATCTTTGTGCGCTTAAAGTAGGCTTTCAAAAACAATAAACAGCGCAAAGGATTTTGTGCAAATCTAAAGCTCTATCCCCCGGCAGAGCAGGTGGTTATTATGCAAAACAATGAAACTGTAAAGATAGTTTTTTACGGTATGCGCTTTATTGCTTTAGCTTAATAACAAATTACTTGACTGACACAAAAAGAATATGTATAATAAATAATGTTAATATATAGAAAACAGACTTAAAAAAACACTTTTAAGTCTGTTTACCTGATGGCAAGCGACTTTTCCACTTTTGTTGTAAGTTTCTTTTAAAGTCGCTTGCAATATCCTTAAAAAGTATTGTCAGGATAATTTTAAAAATATCAATAAATCTGAAAATTTTTGCTCGGTAATAGCATAATACAAAAATATATGTTAAACTGTTATCAACAAAAAAGTGGAAGCTGTATTTTGTATAATTTTATCATAATAATGCGGTGTGTTTTCCGCAGAGAAGGGAATAAGCGTAAACATGGAACAACTGCTGCAAAACAAGGATGAAATTGTTACAATGGCTTTGCGCCAGCTTTTTGAGCTTCGCGGATTTACCAAGGTGCATGTAAATAGATTTGAAGAATATGATTTATATATAGAAAACCGCAATTTTTTGGATAGTGACAGTATTATTACTTTTATGGATATGGATGGAAAGCTTAAATCCATGAAGCCTGATGTCACACTGTCTGTAGTAAAAAACGTGCTGCAGAAAAAGAATGCAGTAACCGATAAACTTTATTATGTTGATGAAGTATGCAGAATTTCAAAAGATTCACATGAATACAAAATGCTTGGGCAGGTTGGGGTAGAGATCATTTGTCCGCCTGACGATTTTACAAATATCGAGGTTGTTGACCTTGCTATGGAAAGTCTTGCTGTTATAGGCGGCAATTATATGCTGGATATATCACATCTTGGGTTTGTTTCCGGTCTGCTTGCTTCTCTGGGGTTAAGCCATACTGCAAAAAAAGAGATAATGGCGGCACTTCATGCAAAAAGTCTGCATAAAATTGAGGATATTTTAAACGCACATAATGTTTCTGAGGAAAAAAGGTGCGCAATCACCAAGCTTGCTAAAATTTCAGGCAGTATTGCTGACGTCTTGCCGGAGTCAGAAAAGCTTATTTGCTGCGAAACTATGAGAGAAGCATATAATGAGCTGAATCATCTTGCCGGGGTTTTGGACGAGTGCAAAATGGCAGGATGTGTAAAACTGGATTTTTCTGTTGTAAACGATCTTGATTATTATAACGGACTTATTTTTCATGGATATGTTGAGGGAGTGCCGGATGCTGTGCTTACAGGCGGCCGCTACGACAATCTTATGAAAAAAATGGGCAAAAGCAGGGGCGCAATAGGCTTTGCGGTGTCCCTCTCAGAGCTTAACATGTATTTTAAAAGCAGGCGTAATTATGATTTTGATGTGCTTATCACATACACCGAAGGCTGCAAATATTCAGGTCTTATAGAAAAAGCAAAAGGCTTTTCGGCGCAGGGCAAATCTGTGCGGCTGGAAAAATCCGGTGCCGATTCAAACTGGAAATGCAGCGAATATTACAAATTTGTGGGCGAAAAACTTATATCCTGCTAAAGATTTAGATTTGGTGAAGAGTTAATTTGTTAGCCGCTTTGCGGAGAAATGGAGATTGTTATGCTTAATGTGGCATTGCCGAAAGGCAGGCTGGGCGATAAAGTATATAAGCTTTTTGCGGGAATAGGCTATGAATGCGAGCTTTATACAAAAAGCAACCGCAAGCTTGTAATAACCAATAATGAAGTAGGTGTAAGCTATTTTCTTGTAAAACCGTCGGATGTAGCTATTTATGTGGAGAGAGGTGTGGCCGACATAGGTGTTGTGGGAAGCGACACACTTATTGAATCCGGCGCTGATGTATACGAGCTGTTGGATTTAGGCTTGGGCAAATGCCGCATAGCCGTGGCAGGACCCAAGGACTACAGCGACGACAGAAATGCCACTTTGCGTGTGGCAACCAAATATCCCGGTATAGCAAAGGAATATTATAATTCAATCAACCGTGAAATAGAAATAATCAAGCTGAACGGTTCTATAGAGCTTGCGCCTATACTCGGCCTGTCTGACGTTATAGTTGATATAGTGGAAACAGGAAGCACTCTGAGAGAAAACAATCTGGATGTTATGGAAGAAATTATGCCGATAAGCGCAAGACTTATTGCCAATAAATCCTGCTATAAATTTAAAAATGAGGTTATAGACAGTATTGCGGCAAAGCTAAGGGAAGAAATTTGATATTTAAACAATTGGCGAATGGAGTTTGATTATGATACGTTTGTTTAATAATCCCGAGATAGAAAATATAGAATCATTGCTGGAGCGTGATGCAGGCAACAACCAAAATGTGGATTCTATTGTAGCTGATATTTTGGCTGAGGTAAATAAAAACGGCGATGCCGCCCTAAAAAAATATACAAAGAAGTTTGATGGGGCAGAGCTTGATTTGCTTGAGGTGACAGAAAAAGAAATTTCCGATGCTGTGGCATGCCTTGACAGTGATTTTATAGATATTTTAAAAGAAGCTAAGGAAAATATTTGGACTTTTCACGAAAAGCAAAAACGCACAGGCTTTGTTATGACAGAAAAACCGGGTGTTGTTCTGGGGCAGAAAATAACCCCGTTGGACAGGGTTGGCATATATGTTCCCGGCGGCACAGCAAGCTATCCCTCCACAGTTTTAATGGACGCTATACCTGCCAAAATAGCGGGTGTAGGTGAAATTATAATGACTACACCACCGGACAAGGACGGCAGCATAAATGCAGACATTCTTGCCGCCGCCAAAATAGCGGGAGTGGACAGAATATTTAAGCTGGGCGGCGCACAGGCCGTAGCCGCTCTTGCCTATGGCACACAAAGCGTGCCCAAGGTTGATAAAATCGTAGGCCCCGGTAATATATTTGTAGCAACCGCCAAGCGTATGGTATATGGCTTTGCAGATATTGACATGATTGCGGGGCCAAGCGAAATACTGGTAATAGCTGATGAAAGCGCAAACCCCGAGCATGTAGCTATAGATATGCTTTCTCAGGCCGAGCATGACAAGCTTGCCGCAGCTTTTCTTGTAACAACAAGCATGCAGATAGCAGAGGATGTGAAAAATCAGCTTGCTATTTTGTGCGAAAATCTTCCCCGCAGGGAAATTGCACAGGCGGCTATACAAAACAACAGCGCTATTATAGTAACCGACACACTTGAAAACGCCGTTAATATCAGCAATATAATTGCCCCGGAGCATTTGGAGGTTTGTGTAGATGAACCTTTTGCGCTACTGCCCATAATAAAGCATGCAGGGTCTATATTTTTGGGCAAATATGCACCCGAGGCATTGGGGGATTACTTTGCAGGGCCTAATCACACACTGCCTACAAGCGGTACAGCAAGGTTTTCATCACCGCTTTCTGTGGATGATTATATTAAAAAATCCTCATTCATATATTATGAAAAAGAGGCTTTGGGCAGAGTATATAAAAAAATTGACAAATTTGCCCGCAGAGAAGGTCTTGACGCTCATGCGGATTCGGTTTCTATAAGATTCAAATGAAACTCCCCGCCGCAAACATTAAGTTAGCAGAGAAACTCCAGTTTCTCCTAATGCCAAGCTTGCTTGGCTATGGGTATACAAGGTTACGATACCGCCCTGTGGGGTGAAGGGTTTCATAATAAATTTAAGCTATCTTTGAATGTCATATATTTTTGGAGGGAAAGATGAGCCGTTTTTTAAGCGCTGCAATGAAAAAAATGTCACCGTATATTCCGGGCGAGCAGCCTGTAGATAAGGAATATATAAAGCTAAACACTAATGAATGTCCATATTCCCCCAGCCTGCTTGTAAATGAAGTTCTTGCGAATTTCTGCGCCCAGAATCTGCGCCTTTACCCCGACCCCGAGTCCGGCTATATAAAGCAGGTGGCAGCCGAGGTGTATAATACAGACAAGACGCAGG
>JGI994J12354_10005467_pt1 | contig 10916 bp, 12 predicted proteins | sample IntmicLarv3ML3BL_FD_12354 | JGI IMG/M metagenome (IMG submission 12354)
GTGGGCCACCACATCCTCCAGCCCGTAGCCCTCGCCCAGCGTGGACGAGCGCAAGCGGGTGAAGCTTTTCTGCCCCTCGGTGCGGAAGGACAACACGCCGCCCCGCCCATATTTATGCTCATACCCGGCCTCGGCCATGAGGGAGAGAAAGGCATCCAAGCTCTGCGGGTTTTGGGCAAGGCATAGGTCAATCTGCACCTTGAGCCGTTCTTGAAAGGTGGGCTGCTTGTTGTCGCCCAGCCATTGCCCATAGTGCTTGAATCGGCCTTGACTTTTCATTTTGGGGTCATGGATGATGGACAGGCTGTTTTCAATACATATCCTGTCGGACAGCCGCCGCACGGCACGGACAGAGCCTTTGAAATCCCGAAACTTGCCCATGCAGTCAAGGGCTGTGGAATTGTAATAGATATGATTATGGACATGGGAACGGTCAATATGGGTCGCCACAAAAAAGGCGTGTTTACCCCTCGTCCAGCGCAGGGCAAGCTCATAGCCGATTTTGTTGGCCTGCTCCGGTGTAACCTCGCCGGGCTTAAAGGCTTGCCTTATCTGATAGCAGAGAATGTCAGCATCCGCTTTTTGCTCCCGCCCAGTGACGGCCTTGTATTTTGCCTTGCTCAAAAGAAACTCGGCATCAGCGGTTTTGTGGTCGCACTCATAAGCGGAAATCAATTCGCCGTCCTGTGTTTTGTCCGGGTTCTTTCCGTAATCAAGGCGGTCTTTGAGCGAGGCCGCAATGGTCATGCCAGAGCTTATATGATGTGGTTTAAGATAGGTTGTCGCCATAAACGGCCTCCTTCCGGGCATAGGAAAAGACGGCTGGAATCAGCCGCCCTTTGCCATGAAGCTCAATGTGTTGTCAGCTTGTGATGAAATCCCGCAGGGTGTAATTGAGGCTCTGCATACCGCCCACAAAATACACAACGAGCATGGGTAATCCGTAGGGTGAAACGAGGAAGGCCAGCACCAGCAGCATGATACCGTTGAAGGTAGGCCCGGTGAACAGGGTTATGATGCCTCCCAGCCCCAAGAGGCCGGACACGAGGCCGAATACCCAGCCGGAGAGATTGATGATGAAGCTCATGACCGCCACAAAGATGGTGAGCAAAACGACGAACGGCGCAGCGAGAATCTTGAAAATGATACGCATAGAAACAGCTCCTTTTCACATAATTTGCCTGTATATGTATATTGTATCATGGGGTGAAATGAGCCACAAGGATGTCGATTTTAGCGGCCTCTGGACAAAATGTCCAGAGGCCGCTAAAGCCGGGGAACGGCAAAGCCGCTCCCCCTTGTCACAGTGCAACGACTGCCGCAAGCTGCTTCAAAAGACTGTTCATCGGCCCCCACAGGTCGGCATAATCCTTTTGCAGCGCGGCAATTTCAGCCGGATAGATGCCGCCATAGGTATTAGCTTGCACAGCAATCTGATTGAGATTGTTGGCACAGCGCCGTTGCAGGGAAACAAGCTCCCGCACAGGTGACAGGTCAACATGGAGGACATAGCCGTTAAGGGCCATTTTCCGAATGTAGGCCCCGGTGTTGATAATGCCCACCTCGGCCATGCGCTGCCGGATTAGCTCATGCTCGTCTGGCGACACCATCACATGAAGATGAACGCTACGCTTGCGCTTTTTGTTCACCTGTCCTCCCGCTCCCGACTGCGCTTGCGAGAGGGATGCTCCTTCACCTTGTCCAGCGGCTTATCCTCCGGCACAGGGGTCGGGGGCGCAAGCGGGGCATTGTTCAAAATGCCATCCAGCATGTTTGTGTTCTGCTCACTGGAAAGCTCGGCGAAGTTGAGATAATTGTCCTTGTCGTTCATGATGATAAACCTCCAAAATGTAAATATTATCGGTCTTTTTCGATGTCTCTAGCGGGCTTAGACAGAGCGGCGTTGTCCAGCGCCGCCCGATCTGCGCCCGCCTTTAACTGCTCGGCAATGGGGGCCTTGCCCTTCTGGTGGGTCACCACCTTGTCAAAACGCTCGGTCAGCTCCTTATCAGGGACAAACTCCTTTTTGACAAAAGAGCCAAAATCGGAGTAATACCAAGTGAGCCGCTTAAAATCGGGGAGCCGTCTGGACTGCTCCCACTGGCCGACAACCTGTGTCTTGTGCTCCCGCTGCTCCGGGGGCAAAATGAACAGGTCAATGTTGCCCGGAGTTGGTCGCAGCTCGTAATCGTCCATCTGCTTTTCGGTGAGGGGCGAAGTGTAATGCAATGCCCCCCACGCTTCAAAAGCACCACGCTCCACAGGGATGCGGCTGTCGTAGTTTTCGATGGCGATGGGGCCGCCTTGAGTTTTGGGGAATGTGGCGAAATCCACGGGCCGCTGGGTGGAGTAGTATTTGTAGGTATCCGGCACAGGCCAATGCGGATGGTGCGTCACGCCATAGTCTTGCTCATATTTTGCGACACGAGTATTAAAATCCTGTTGGGCCTTTACTTTGTCCGTGGTATAATGGCCCCAATAGTAGTCACGCTTGCCGTTTTCCTCGGTAAACTGCCATGTGACATAGGGCTGCACCGCATGAGGATTCTCCCCAAGGGCAAAGCCCCGGTTGTTGCTGAACAGCGTTTCATCCATGATTGCGTAGCCGTGCACGATTTCCCGCTCATCAGAGCCGGGATATTCCGTATCAGTCATAATAAATGGCCTCCTGTCCGTTCGATTTTTATTGCGTAAAGATGCAATGTATCACAGGGGGTATCGACTGCCCCGGAAAAGGCCCACAAATGCAAGCTTTTTCCGGGGGAAAATCGAACACTACATCCCTTTGCCGCCATACCGCTTTTCCCGCATCCGCTCACGGGCCTTTCGGCGGTCGGCCTCACGCTGACAGCCTGTGGAACAATACCGCTGCTTGCCCTGCTGGATAAACGCCATGCCGCACACCAGGCAATTACAGGTGTCCGGCCTCGTGCGGCCCAAGAGCGCCGCTTCCAGCACCGGGGCGGTGGGCAGCACAGCATTTTTGAAATACTTGCAGTAGGCACTCGTCCACCATTTGCCCAGCATATAGCATGCGCAGTCGAGGGGAAGGCATCCATACTCACTATCATAATTGGCGCAAAGGCCAGTGACCAGCTTGCGGATGGCCGCCCGCTCCTGTCGGGTCAGCTCACGAGGCTCGTCATACATTTTCGTCCTCGGCATCCGCATCATCCCACGGCGGCAAACCATCGTCCTCGTAATCGGAATCATCGGCACTGTAATCGTAATCGTCCTCGGTGTCTACCTTTTGCTGCTTGGGCCTGTATACCTTGAAGTACCATCCCGCCCCGCCGCCAACAATAACCACAGCGACAATCAGAATCACCATGCCCATGTTGCTGCCGCTCGGCTCGGGAGCGGGCGGGGCCTCCGGCTCCACAGGGGCCGTGACCGTGGTCTGCTCGGGCGTTGTGGCCGGGAGCGGGTCAGTCGTTACCGGGATTTCTGCAAGGCTCAATAAATCGGCCTCGGTGACAGCGTTGAGGAAGTATACATTCTCGGTGCTGCGCTGGCGGTCAATCACGAGATAAAACACATTTTCAGCAGGGGTCATAATGGTGTAAAACTCCTTGCCATCCTCGTCAGTGGCATGGTCAACCACCGTGCCGGTGCCAGCGGGGGTGAAGGGCGTGGCTGTTGGCTTGGTTGGAGCTTCGGGGTCATAGCCGCCCGTCACGGGAGCGGGGTCAGTATCCGCAGGGGGCGCTTCCTCGGCCTCCGCAATAATCGCCGCTACATCATCCGGCATATCATCCGGCGCAGCAAGCGCTGTCAGCGAAAGCATGGGGAGCATGAAAAGAGCGGCCATCGCCGCCGCTAAAATCTTTATCTTCATTCCTCGGTGTCCTCCATATCATGTGTTGTGGGCTTCTGGACATTTTGTCCAGAGCTGGACAGCGCACCGCCGCCCAGCTTTCCCGCCGCCAGCAGAGCGGCAAGGTCGGCAAGGGAAATGTCCATGCCACGCACGGCATCGACAATCTCCATGTTTTCAAGCTCGGTTTTCTGCTTTTCAAGCTCTCGCAAGCGGGCCTGATGCTCGCTCAACTTGTCCTTCACTTTTTGAATCTCTTTGCTTACACGTTCAATTTTGGGGTTCATGGTTCCTCCTGTTATGGCAAGCGGCCAAATCCGAAGAAATGGTTTTGCCAGTAATTTGTATTGATATTTGCGTAGGAAATCGGGCCGCCGCAATGAATCATCATGCCGTCACCAACATAAATGCCCACATGGGATGTCAGCGGCGTATCGTAGGTAGAATGGAAGAAGATTAAATCGCCGGGCCTCACATTTGCCGATGATACCGGAGTACAGATTGACCACAGGCCATCGGAGCCGAGCCGCCCCACGTTCCAGCCGCTGTGATTGATAACCCACGACACAAAGCCGGAGCAGTCAAACGAGGTCTTGGGTGACGAGCCGCCCCACACATAGGGATAGCCAAGATACTTTGCCGCCTCGGTGATGATGGCGGCAAAGGTTTCGTCGGCCAGATATTCCGGCGGTATGTCGTAGTCGGTGTACTCCTTGACGGTGGAGGCGTGGGGGTAGAGAAAGGCGGGGAACAGGTCAGGACGGTTGCCGAGGGTCGCCATATAGAGGGCATAGCGGCCTACCTTGTCCTCGCCCATGATGAACACAGGCAGATGGGAGAGGTTAAAGTTATCCAGCGTCACCGAGCAGATGTAGTAATTGTACGCCACCTCATAGGTGTCCTCATAGGTTTCGCCTGTCTCCGGGTCGGTGTAGGTTGAGGTTTCGGTGCGATAGCGCACCTCCACCGCCACCGTTTCCGTTAAGGTGTACTGCTGCCCAAAGAGCATGGTCAGCGTTCCCTGCACCTCGGCCAGCGTCCAAGCGCCGTCATGCCATGCACTCAAAAGAGCAATCAGCACATAGGGGTCATGCTCTATCGCATCGAGGTCAAAGCGGTACTCGTCGCTGCCGGGGTGTAGGCTGGCGTAGTTATCAAGCTCATACTGCAAGTCGGCCTCCATCCCCGCATAGGCGGCCTCTGCTGCAAGCATTTCTGAATCCTCGGACGGGAATGTGCTTGCACCGATTGCGCCGATAGCGCCATTACCGGCAGACAGCATCATCCCCATACAGGATTGCAAGAGAACGAGTAGGAGCACCAGCGCAAGCGCAACGAGAGCGCCGACAGGGTGACGCTTAACGAATCCGACAACAGATTTTGCAATCTTTTCTGTGGTGACAGCGGCCTTTTCAGCCGCCCTTTTCGTGACCTTTGCCGCCTCCTGTGCCTGTTTTTGATACTGTTTTTTGATACGCCGCTTCTGCGCATACCGGGCGACAGCATTTTTCTTTAGCTCCGGGTGTTCCTGTAATGTCTGCCGGAAAGCATGGTCGGCCGTAGCCTTGATATTTTTTCGTTCCCACTTTCGGACACGCCGGGCCGGGCGGGTGCGCATACGCTTTTTTACAAAGCGAGTGCCGCCCCGCAGCACCGTTTCCCCGGCAAGCTCGGTTCTGTGCGCTGCCTTGATGCCCACATTCTCACGCTCGGCCTGATAGAGCTTGCCATGAACAGCAGTCCACGCCTCGGCCCCGGCCAAGCGGCCCACCGTCTTGATGGCACCGGGTTTCTTGATGGGCTTTTGCGCTGCCAGCTTGTCATGGGCCGCATCCAGTTTGTCGCCGCTTTTCTCCATGCGGAGCTTGAATTTCGTCAGCTTATCGGCCTCACGCACCGCCTTTTTATCTGTAAGCAATGGCACATCAGCGACATCCTCCATAGATACATCGCCGTCCATAAGGTTGGGCACAGCTTCGCCAGTGTCAGCAGCCGGGGCCGGAGCATCCTCCCTTTGGGGCGCATCCTCCCACCGCAAGCGGCCAGAGGGCTTTACCCTGTCAGCCGTCCTCTGGACATTTCGTCCAGAGGTGGGGGCCGGGGTATCGGGCGCAGCTTCATCCTCAAATCGCAGGCGGGTTTTCGGCATATCCGGGTCATGACTACGCATCCTGTGCCGCCTCTCTGATGTCCTCCGGGCGGGTGGTCAGCAGATTGTAGATTTCGCCGCGGGGGAAGCGGTCTACAAAGGGGATGGTGGTGTTGCCGTAGAACAAAAGGCCCTCGCCGGAATTACTGTGAGCAATATAAGATAGCTGATGCTCGGAAATGCCGAGCTGCTTGGCGAGGATGGCCCGGTCGCCCTGCGCCTGTGAAAGCAGAATCATAAAGTCGCTGTTTTCCAGTATGTTTATCACGGCAGGGCTGGAAAGAAGGTCTTTCACATTTTGGGTTAGGGCCGAAGGAACGCAGCCCTTTTTGCGCAGCATTTTCCAGATGCGCACAAAATAGCTGGCGCTCAATGGGTCTTGCAGGAGGATATGAAACTCGTCATAGTAGCACCAAGTCGCAAGGCCGTTCCCGAAGTTTTCGTCAACTGCCTGTGTGACAAGCTCATTGGTGATGTGCATGGCGATTTTGCGGAGATTCTCGCCCATATTTTTCAGCACAAAGCACACAATGCGGCTGTCGGTCTGCACATTGGTTTCATGGTTGAACATATTGAGGGAGCCTGTGCAGTACAGCTCCAGCGCCGTTGCCACACGTCGGGCTTCCGGCTCCGGCTGCTGGCACAGGGTTTCGTACAGGTCTTGGAGCAGGGGCATTTTTCCGTCACCGATGCCGAGGGCGATTTCCCGGTAGACAAGGCGCACACATCGGTCAATGACGGTTTTCTCCACCGGCTGCAAGCCGTCCTTGCCGCCGACAATCAGCTCACAGAGCGATAGCAAAAAGTCCGCTTTCATCGAAAGCGGACTGTCCTCTCCGGCCATGTTCAGCTTCAAGTCCATGGGATTGATGTGATGCAGACTGTCCGGCGACACCTCAATGACATGACCACCCAGCCGCTTCACCAGTGCGGCATATTCGCCCATTGGGTCAACAATAATCACCCGGTCTTGGGTGGTGAGCAGTACATTGATAACCTCACGCTTGGCGGCGAAGCTCTTGCCGCTGCCTGTGCTGCCGAGGTAAAGGCCGTTGGCTGATTTCAGCTTTTTGCGGTCTGCCATAATGACATTATGCGAAAGGGCGTTCATGCCATAATAGAGTGCCTGTCTATCCATGCGCAGCTCCTTTGTCATAAAGGGGATGAAGATGGCCGTCGAGCTGGTTGTCATGCCCCGCTGAATCTCAATGGCGTTGTAGCCGAGGGGCAGACTGCTCATAAAGCCCTGCTCCTGTTGGAAGTCCATACGGCGCAGGGCGCAGTTGTATTTTTGCGCAATGCCCGACACGGTGAAAATGTCGTTCTCCAAGCGCTGACGGTTCGGGGCCGTGTTCAGCACAAGGAAGGTCAAGAGAAACATCCGCTCGTTGCGGCTTTGCAGGTCTTGGAGCAGAGCCGCCGCATCCTTACTAAAGGTAATGAGGTCGGGTGGCAAAATGTCCATGTCGTACCCGGAGCGCACCGCCTTTTTCTGTTCCTCCACCTTCATTTTGTCGATGTCGCTGATTTTGGCCTTGATGGTCTTGATGGCTTTGGTCTGGTCTACCGTCTGAACGTGCATGGTGATGGTCATTTCCATGTCCAGCTCCAACAGCTCAAAGAGCAGCTTATCAGAAAGCTCCGAGGCCATAATCTGCAAATGGGATACTGCGCCCCATGTCTGCCCGACACGGAAAGCCCGGCTTTGACGGAAATCAAAACCGGGCGGGGCGATGAAGTCCTTTGTGGTCATGCCCGTTTTGGGTATCATATCCCACGAAAAATGAAACCTGTCACGGCCTCCGGGATGAAGCTGGCTGTGCAATATTTCCAGCCGCTCCCGCCCGGTGAGGGCGTGGGATTGCACGCCCAGCTTCTTGAAATTGCTCATAATGTCAGCCTCGATGCGCTCCAAGCGGGGCCGGGCCGTGTCCAGCGTATCAGCGGGGAGGCCGAAGGTGATATATTTTGAGCGTGAAATGCCGTTGTTGCTCTTGGCGATTTGCCCGGACAGCATATCCATAAACTCGCCCCGGATGCTGTTGAGGTCGTCATTCTGCGGCGGGATGTTCACACGATAACGGTTCCCGGCACGGGAACGCTGGTTGACAAAGGACATTTGAAAGGGCAAGCTGCTGTCAAAGTAATTGAGAAATCCGCAGTAGCCGTCGAAAATGGCCGCTTGGTCGTCGTTGGATGCCACGGAATAATTGATGTCCTCATACTCAATGGTTTTGGTGTAATAGCCATCCCGCACCTTACAAATGCCGTCCTTCATCATTTCACGGTAGGGGATGGTCTGCTGTGCCGTTTGCGGCACAGGGCGCTTGCGCTTACCGCTTTTTGCGGGGAGCGGTGTTTTTCTTGGCTGCTGCAATCTGCGTTACCTCCTTATCGGGTGTATGGCCCTTGCTCAAAAGGGCATAGAAGTTCTCGGTTTTGTACGGCCTCGTGCCCGGTGCAAGAAAGCGGGCGTAGACGAAGTTGCGCATGACCTTTTCAAAGGGAAGGCCGTCACGCTCATACATGGCGAGCAGAAAAGCCGGTATCATGAGGCCAATCATGAGGAAAAGGGCTGCGCTGTTGCCGATGGCTGGGCGGGTCAAGAGAAATGTCGGGATGCCGACTGCTGCCGCCGCACCAAAGCACACAAGCTGGCGCTTGGTGAGATTGAGGGCCATTTTAGTCTTGATTTTCGATAAATCATTCGGTACATTTACATAGGGCAAATGAAATCCTCCTTCCGGGAGTTCTGGCAGTTCTGGACATTCTGTCCAGAGGTCATGTCATGGTCAGTGCGTGTTAAACACGCTCTTGGCCAAGCTGCCTGTCTTGAACATGGTAAAGCAGAGCAGAATGGTATATCCTACTAAGCTCCAAATTGCGCCAATGGGGTCGCCGCTTGTGGCAATACCTTGAATCAGCACGGCGTAAATCGCTACGCACACTAAAATGAGCAGACCTTGAAATCCAACGGCACACAGGGATTTAAGGTAGTTCTGGCCCATGCTGCCAAACTCACGATTGGAGAGCGTGGCGAATGGGATGGGCGCTAAGCTTGTGAGCAGATATATTTCAATCATTCTGCCGTACACGATAACAAAGATGGTGATATTCAGCGCCGTCATGGTCAGACCGAGGGCAAAGCTCTGGAGCCATAGGCCCAGTAGCGGGCCGATGTTCAAAGCCTGTAAATCGGTTTCCAGTGTTGCCAGCATATCCGGCGTGACTGCTGTACTCCCGCTGATGAGGCCCCCGGCGCTGCCGATTACGCTCTGTGCCACATCAAACACGCCCATGACGATGTTGAAGGTATTGGAGAGTATCATCACAGCCATGAAGGTTTTGAATACCCACTTGAAAAATATCCAAGTGTCTATATCATGCAAATTGTTCTTTTCAATGATGAGGCTGATAAGCTCGTAGGTTGCCACAAAGGTGAGAATCAGCCCGGCAATCGGCAATACCACCGTTTCGGAAAGTTGCCGTATGAGCGAGAATACCCCGGCGTTCCATGTCGCCGGGGTCGTTCCCACTTGAGTTGCAATCTCTCCGACACGGGTATTCACGTTATCGAAAAGCCCGCCGAGATTGCCCATGATGCCGTCAATCAGCAAGCCTTTCAGCCATTCGTTTAGCCAGTCGGTGAGAAATCCCATGTGCTACCTCTTAAAACAAGGTTGCCAGCATGGGAACAAGGGTCATGCCGAGAAGGGCGACACCGCCGCCCGCCATGAGCTGCTTCATGCCCTGCGACTTGGCTGCCGGATTGTCGCTGCCATAACCTTCCAAAAGGTTGACAACGCCCCACACGGCAAGGCCAGCGCCCAAAGCGACAACAAGAGTTTGAAGGGTGTCTACCGCACTTGCAAAAAATCCCATTAAGAATTACCTCCGTAAATTGTATTTTGGGGATGAAAAAAGCCGCCATCACTGGCGGCGCTACCTCTGGACACAATGTCCAGAGCTTATATGAAAGCGTCCGGGTCGTCCAAATCGTCATAGTTTAGGATGTCCTCGTCCTCGTCTATGCCCGAATCATCCGGCCCATCTACCTCATAAACGGTAAATGTATCGTTCGGCTTGAGCCTCATGCGGCGGTTTACCAGCCGCATGATATGGAAAGCGTTCCGCTTGTCGGCTTCCGCTGTGTATTTGTAATTGGGATGGTTTTTCAGATTGTACTTGGAGCTGTAAAATGGGCGCAGCCCACGAAGCTGCAAGATGCACTTGTCCCCCGGCATGGTCGTCAGCTCGTCCATTGTCATAAGCTCCCGCCCAAGCTTTTGTAAATTCTGCCCGTAGCTTTCCTGTTGCCCTCGCGTTCGGCTCTCGGTGTACATTGATATGGACGCTTTGCCGAGTGCCTCGCTCAGTTCCTTAATTGTCGTGTTTTCCCGACCGCCGAGAAAAATTACACTGTCCATATTGCCCATAATCGTCTCGGCGTGGTCTTTGTACAGGGCTTTTAATTGGCTCTGCGCTTGCAAAAAGAGGCACAGGGATATTTCCCTCGACCTGATTACTGCACAGATTTTCTCCAGCCCCGGCACCTGACCCGTGTTGGCCGCCTCGTCCCATAGAAAGCGCACATGATGGGGCAATCTGCCGCCATATTTATTGTCGGCCCGCTCACACAGGAGATTGAAGGTTTGAGAAAAGGCCAGTGCCACCAAAAAATTGTAGGTGGTATCGGTGTCGGAAATAATGAAAAACGTCGCCGTTTTCCTGTCACCCATGCGGTCAAGCTCCATTTCGTCATAGCTCATGATTTCCCGTAGCTGGGGGATGTCGAAGGGCGCTAAACGTGCGCCGCAGCTAATCAGAATGGATTTCGCCGTTTTTCCGCTTGCCAGCTTATATTTCTTGTACTGCTTGACGGCGAAGCAATCCGGGCTACGCTTTTCCAGTCCGGCGAACATATAGTCTACGGCATTTTTGTAATCCTCG
>JGI994J12354_10005468_pt1 | contig 10916 bp, 8 predicted proteins | sample IntmicLarv3ML3BL_FD_12354 | JGI IMG/M metagenome (IMG submission 12354)
CATATAGTCGCCGTATTATGACGAATATCTACGTGCATCAAGATTTGAGCGAGATGCACTTGTATCCTTGCGCATACAGCATGACTTTTAATGTGACGAAAGAAGCAGGAAGTGATAAGTTGAAATTGAACGGAATCTTGAACCAACGCTCGCAAGATGTGTTGGCGGCGAATAATTGGAATGTGTGTCAATATGCTGTGTTGATGCATATGTTGGCGCAAGTATGTGATATGCAAGTTGGAGAATTCGTGCATGTGATTGCAGATGCACATATTTATGATAAGCATATTCCGTTGGTGAAAGAATTGATAACAAGAGAACCATTGCCAGCACCAACATTTTGGCTAAACCCAGAAATAAAGGACTTTTATCAATTTACAAAAGATGATGTTAGACTAGACAACTATGAGACAGGACCACAGATAAAAAATATACCGATTGCGGTGTAAGGAAAATAAGGAGACCGACCATGAATTTGATTGTAGCAGTGGACAAAAACTGGGCGATAGGGTGTAATAACAAATTATTGACGAGTATCCCGGCGGATATGAAGTTTTTTAGAGAGACGACCATGGGAAAAGTAGTCGTCATGGGGAGACGAACACTTGAGAGCTTTCCAAGTGGACAGCCGCTTAAGAATCGGACCAATATTGTGTTGACTTCCGATAAACAGTGTGAAGTAAAAGATGCCATTGTGGTACATACAATCGAAGCCTTGCAGGAATTGCTAAAGGGGTATAACTCTGAAGATATTTTTATCATAGGTGGAGAGAGTGTTTATAGGCAAATGTTGCCATATTGTGATATCGCATATGTTACGAAGATTGATTATGCATATGCGGCAGATACGTATTTTCCAAATTTGGATGAAAAGGAAGAATGGGCGCTTACAGGGGTTACAGAAGAACAGACTTACTTCGATTTAGAATATGTATATGCGAAATATGAACAAAAATAATCAACGAACTATGCGCATATAAGCTACTATGCATCATTGACACAAGGAATACAACTCACTATAATTACCATATTCTATTGATGTGCGAAATGGTAACATGGAGGTATACGCGTCCCAAGCTAGACAATGGCTTAGGGCATTTTTGAGTTTATAGGGAGAAGGAAATATGAAGAAAATATCGGGGAATAAATTATTAGTAAAGGCGTTAAAGGAAGAAGGCGTAGATGTTTTGTTTGGTTATCCTGGAGCCTGCACGATTGATTTAGGAGATGAACTTTACAAGCAAGATTTTACAAGAGTGATTTTGCCAAGGCATGAGCAGGCATTGGTGCACGAAGCAGATGCATATGCACGTTCTACTGGTAAAGTAGGTGTCTGTCTTGTCACAAGCGGACCAGGAGCCACTAATTTAGTGACGGGACTTGCAACGGCAAATTTCGATAGTGTTCCTCTGGTTTGTTTCACGGGGCAGGTAGCGAAGCCATTAATCGGCAATGATGCTTTTCAAGAAGTAGATATTGTAGGAATTACAAGAAGTATCACCAAGTATGGGGTTACAGTAAGAAATAGAGAGGACTTAGGCAGAATTGTCAAAGAAGCATTTTATATAGCAAGGACAGGGAAACCAGGTCCAGTGATTATTGATTTGCCGAAGGATGTTATGGCGGAGTTAGGATCAAGCACTTTTCCGGATAGCGTAGATATTCGCGGATATAAGCCCAGCACAGGCGTACACATCGGTCAATTAAAGCGCGGGATGAAATTACTTGCAAAAGCAAAGAAACCACTTTTCTTAGCAGGTGGTGGTGTGATTATTTCAAGAGCGCAAGAAGCGTTTAGCGAGTTGGCTAGGAAGATGCAAGTGCCAGTGATTACGACGATTATGGGAAAAGGTGCAATTGATACCACAGACCCGCTCTATATCGGGAACTTGGGGATGCATGGAGCTTATGCAGCCAATATGGCAGTGAGCGAGTGCGATGTGTTATTTTCGATTGGAACGCGGTTCAATGATAGAATCACGGGGAAATTACATGCATTTGCGCCAAAGGCAAAGATTGTCCATATTGACATTGATACGGCGGCCATTTCTAGGAATATACAAGTGGATGTTCCGATTGTTGCAGATGCAAAAGAATCGATTGAAAAGATGCTAGAATATGTAGAAATAAATGATAATCGCAAGTGGAAAGCGAAGATTGCAGAGTGGAAAAAGGAATATCCGTTAGCGATGAAATCACGCACAGGTGCGATGCAACCACAGGAAATATTGGAAACGATTAACGATACCTTTGAAGAAGCGATTATTGTAACAGATGTTGGACAACATCAAATGTTTACGGCGCAGTTTATTGCGCTTAGTGCGAAGAAACAGTTGTTGATGTCTGGTGGGCTTGGCACGATGGGGTATGGGTTTCCAGGAGCGATTGGTGCACAGATTGGGAATCCAGATAAGACTGTCATTGCAATTTCCGGGGATGGCGGTATGCAGATGAATATTCAAGAATTTGCGACGGCGGTAACGGAAGAGTTGCCTCTTATCTTATGTGTGTTTAATAATACAAAACTTGGCATGGTCAGGCAATGGCAAAAGTTATTCTATGGAAAGCGTTATGCGATGACTTGCTTGGCGTGTGGTTCTAAGGGCAGAGCGACGTGTGGAGAGGAGAGCTGTCCTGCGTATACGCCAGATTTTGTGAAACTTGCAGAGAGTTATGGAGCGAAAGGGATACGTGTAACGAAAAGCGAGGAAATACAACAAGCATTTTGGGAAGCGAAGAAAGAGACGAAAGTACCGACTTTGATTGAGTTTGAGATTGATCCAGAAGAAATGGTCTATCCGATGATACAACCAGGTGGGACGCTAGAAGAAATGTTAATGGATTGTTAGGTGAGGAGATGGCTATGAGTGTGGAAATAAAGAATCGTATTATATCTTTATATGTAGAAAATCAAGTAGGAGTTTTGTCTAAGATTTCCGGATTGTTTTCGGGGAAATCCTACAACTTAAACAGTTTGACTGTAGGGCCGACGCAAGATCATACGGTGTCGAGGATGACGATTGAAACAAGTAGTGATGATGAAACCTTTGAGCAGATTAAAAAGCAGCTAAACCGGTTGATAGAAGTCATACGAGTGATTGATTTAACGGAGTTGTCTGTTTGTATCAAAGAGATTCTCTATATTAAGGTGCGAGGTTGCACGTTGGAAGATAAGACAGCATTATTTCAGATTGCACAGACATTTCATGCGCAGGTGGTAGACTATGGAAAAGAAGAAATTTTATTGGAATTTATGCAGGAAAGTATGAAGAATGATGCAGTGATTCAGATGTTAAAAGAGAGTTTTCGCAATATTGAAGTAGTACGTGGTGGCAGTGTAGGCATCGAAGCGATTAGCATGAATGCAAGATAAATGTTACTGTTCATATCGTGCGGTGCACTTTGCTGCATGGCATCGAAGCAATAGATAGAGTAGACCGAAGGAGGGGAATAAGATGAAAAAAGACATTGATTGGGGGAGCTTAGGGTTTCAATATACGGCAATTGATAAGCGTTATGTAGCAAATTACAAGGAAGGACAATGGGACGCAGGTGAGTTGACGACAGAGGCGAATATTGTCTTATCGGAATCGGCAGGTGTTTTACAATATGCACAGACGATATTTGAGGGACTTAAGGCATATAAGACGCAAGAAGGACGCATCGTCGTGTTTCGTCCCGACCTAAATGCAAAACGTATGAAAGACTCGGCGATTCGACTGGCAATGCCAGCATTTCCAGAAGAGAGATTTATAGATGCAATCAAGCAAGTGGTAGAAGCAAACTTAGAGAGTGTTCCACCGTTTGGCTCAGGTGCAACGCTGTATCTTCGACCCTTTATGTTTGGGAGCGATCCACTTATTGGAATAAAGCCAGCTACCGAGTATCAATTTCGTGTTTTTGGTTCACCAGTAGGGCCTTATTTTAAAGCGGGCGTACGTCCTTTGACGCTCAGAGTATGCGAGTTTGACCGTGCAGCGCCAAGAGGGACAGGGCATATCAAAGCGGGACTTAATTATGCGATGAGTTTATATGCGATTGAAGATGCGCATAAGCAAGGTTTTGATGAAAATATGTACTTAGATGCACAAACGAGAAGCAAGATAGAAGAAACAGGTGGAGCGAACTTTATATTCGTAACGAAGGATAAGAAAGTAATCACACCGAAATCATCAACTATTTTGCCTTCGATTACGAGACAATCGTTGTTGCATGTTGCAAAGGAATATTTGCATTTGGAAGTGGAAGAGCGAGAAATAGATGTAACAGAATTGACAGAATTCGCAGAATGTGGATTGTGTGGAACGGCAGCGGTTATTTCACCAGTGGGTAAAGTAGTGCATGAAGGGAAAGAAATTTGTTTTCCAAGTGGCATGACTCATATGGGAGAAGTTACGCAGAAATTATACGATACATTAACAGGTATTCAAATGGGGAAAATTGCAGCACCGGAAGGCTGGATATATGAAATTAATTAAGACAGAACATGTATGGGAGTGTAAATGAGGGTAAAAAAAGGGACAATCGTGGTGGTGGCATTCATGCATCTTATCTTTTCATTTTTGCAAGGTGAGGTGCTTAATAGTCATGCACAAATAGCGGGAGATGAGGCTTTTGATAACCTACAATGGGAGTTGGTGTTTGAAGACGAACGTGAAGGTGGCATCGTGCAGTCCATTTGTGTGACCCCAGACTATATTATTACCCTAGAAAATGTCAATGATTTGGCGGATACACCAGATATTCTCAAAGCATATTATCGCAATGATGTGGACGCGGACGGCAATCCTGTAGAAAAGTATTCCTTAGCTACTCGAATCAATGAGATACATTATGAGCATTGTAATGGTATCACTTATAACCCCAACACAAATGAGTTGATTATCGCGCTGTATACCAACGCGGTGCCAGAAAATAGAGGAAGTGTATATGTGCTAGATGCGGAAACATTTGCGTATCTGCGCACGGTGCAAGTTACAGATGACTATAACTTGCTAGGTATTGACTATATGCCGGAATCGAATCAATATCTTATTCAGACGGATTTTGAGGCTAGGAACAGTTTTCTAATTTTAGATGAAAATTTTGAATTGGTAGAAGATTTAGGGGAGTATGAAGGAACCGGAATGGGCAATAACTTCCAAGATTTGTGCGTGAGTGGTGATTATATTTTGAACTTTCCATTAACGCTTGGCATGGGGATTGGGGATTTTCTTCATGTCTATTCTATTTCTAGAAGAGAGTTGGTGGCGGCGCCGCAGATTGATTTTCAATTTGAGGATAACATTGTCTTTGTGGAACCGGAGTCTCTATGTGAAATTGAGCCGGGAGTCTTTTTATCGGTGGTCAATGTAGATACGGATGCTGAGGAGAAGAAGGTGCGCTTCTATGAGTTTACAGTGCCATATAACTTTGAAGTGAATGTACTTGCACAAGGGGCAGATAATAATAAGAAAGAAAATTTTGCAGCACCAAGAGGCAGTACGCAAGTCGTGAAATTTGATGTGCCAAAAGGCTATCGTGTACAGGAAGTTCTTGTAAATGACAAGCCAATTGATTTAGGAAAATACAAAGAAGAATATGAGCTTGAAGATATACAAGGAAACTACAACATTGTCATTGAATATGCGAAGAAAGCGATGACAGGCGTAATTATAACGGTATTTGTTGTCATAATTATAATTGCATTGCTGGTGCTTCGTGTGATTTATATACAGAAATTGCGTGCAAGAAAGAAATACTTGGCAAGAAAGCGCAGAAGAAGGTTGCAAGACGAGATTTCTATCAATAGAGAATAAAAAGGGCGTGGGGGCAATGAAACCTGCTCCCTTTTACATTTAATGCTTGTATCTTAGGTGGTTTTATGCAAGAATGGAAAAGGTGCTAAAAAGCAAAATTACAAAGAAGCGTATTTAATAGAAGGGAAATGAATGGAAACAGTAAAATTTGAAGATTTAGAGATACTGCCAGAAATAAGAAAGGCAGTGAAACACATGGGATTTGAGGCGGCGTCACCAATACAAGCGAAAGCGATACCTGCGATTATGAGCGGGAAAGACGTACTTGGGCAAGCGCAGACAGGAACAGGAAAGACAGCAGCGTTTGGAATTCCATTACTAGAAAAGATAGATATTAAGAATAAGAAGCAACAAGCGATTGTTCTTTGTCCGACGAGAGAGTTGGCGATTCAAGTAGCAGAAGAAATCAGAAATCTAGCGAAGTATTTATCAGGAATCAAGGTTTTGCCAATTTATGGTGGACAAGAGATAAGTAAGCAGATTCGTTCGTTGAAATCTGGAGTGCAGATAGTAGTTGGTACGCCGGGTAGAGTGATGGATCATATGAGAAGAAAGACGATTCGTATGGACTATATTCATACGATGATATTAGATGAAGCAGATGAAATGCTCAATATGGGATTTCGAGAAGATATTGAATGGGTATTAAATGATATTCAAAATGAATACCAGATGATTTTATTTTCAGCGACAATGCCAAAAGCAATTATGGAAATTACAAAGCGTTTTCAAAAGAATGCTGAAATTATCAAGGTAGTGAAGAAAGAATTAACCGTTCCAAACATTGAACAGTTTTACTATGAAGTACGTTCAAAGAATAAAGAAGAAGTGCTGTCAAGGTTGCTAGACTTCTATTCACCGAAATTATCGTTGGTCTTTTGTAATACCAAGAAACAAGTGGGGCTTTTGACAACGGCGCTTGTGGGACGTGGATATTTTGCGGCAGGTTTACACGGCGATATGAAACAATCTGAACGAGATCGTGTTATGCAAGCATTTCGTAAGGGGCGCACAGAGGTACTGATTGCTACAGATATTGCGGCAAGGGGTATTGATGTAGATGAAGTAGAAGCTGTGTTTAATTATGATTTGCCACAAGATGAGGAATATTATGTGCATCGTATCGGAAGAACGGGAAGAGCTGGTAGAGTTGGGCGAGCATTTTCGTTTGTGTTTGGCAAGGAAGTATATAAGTTAAGAGAGATTCAGCGTTACTGCAAGACGAAAATCTATGCACAAAAAGTACCGTCAACAGATGATGTTGCCCATACGAAAATGGATAAGGTCTTTGATGAAATCGAAACGATGCTTCAAGATGAAGATATGACAAATATGATTAATCTTGTACAAGAAAAGCTAGACCATTCTGATTATACAGCAATGGACTTGGCGGCTGCATTTTTGAAAATGCATATCAACGTAGGTGGGGAAGAGCAGTCAAGGGATACGATAGATTTTGGTGACACTGGCAGTGTAGACCCTAGCATGGTAAGAATGTTTATTAATATAGGTAAGAAGCAAAAGGCGAAACCGGGAGATATTGTGGGCGCATTAGCAGGAGAGAGTGGAATACCAGGAAATCTAATCGGAACGATTGATATGTTTGATAAGTATACATTTGTAGAAGTGCCAAGTGAGTATGCAAAAGAGGTGTTGCATGCGATGAAAAATGTGAAAATCAAAGGAAAGTCAATTGCGATTGAGCCAGCGAATCGGAAATAAAGACTAAAATTATACAAAATCATGCAAAATGGTGAAAATTAATCAAGTTTGCTTTTATGAAATAGACTGAAAAAGTGCAATTATGATAGAATTTCTCCCTTGACACACAAAATGAAAAAAAGGTATTATAGAAAACATAGTTTCATGATGTAAAGCAAAAAAGGGAGGAAGTATTATGAAAAACATGAAGAAAATTATAGCACTTATGACTGCGGTAGTATTGAGTATGGCAGTCATAACGGCTTGTGGTAATGGAAATGACCAAGGAAGCAGCACAGATACAAGCACAAGTGCAGATACAAGTACAGATGCAGGGGATGACGTATTTCTTATTGGTGGAATCGGCCCGATTACTGGACCTGCAGCTTCTTATGGGATTTCTGTAAAACAAGGTGCAGAAATTGCGATTCAAGAAATTAATGATGCAGGCGGAGTAACCGTAGGCGGCAAAACGTATACATTTGCGCTTGAATTTGCAGATGATGAAGCGTCGGAAGAGAAAGCGCCACAGGCGTACAATTCCTTAATGGACAAAGGCATTAACGTGCTTTTAGGAGCCGTAACAAGTGGAGCGTCAATTTCAATTGCAGACCACACTTATGCGGATGGAATCTTACAAATTACACCAAGTGCCTCTGCACCAGGAGCAATTGTAAATGACAATGCATTCCGTACTTGTTTCTCTGATCCAGAGCAAGGAATCGCAATGGCAGCGTACATTGTGGAAGAATTGGGACACACAAAGGTTGCAGTTATCTACAATGCAGCAGATGAATACAGCACAGGAATTCGAGAAGAATTTGAAGCAGAAGTAGAAGCACTAGGTGGAGAAATTGTAGCAAGTGAAGCATTCAACACAGATGATGTTGACTTTAATACACAGCTTACTACGATACGCGGAACAGATGCAGAGGCGATTTACGTGCCAGCATATTATCAAGATGCAACATTTATTACAAAACAAGCAGCAGATATGGGATTGGATTTACCTTTCTTTGGTTCTGACGGTTGGGATGGTATACTTGGAACGGTAACAGACAAAGCAACTGTGGAAGGTGTTATCTTCTCAAGCCCGTTTTGTGCAGCAGTAGATGAACCGAATGTTGTTGATTTTGTAAATGCATACGAAGCAGCGTACAACGCGATACCAGATCAATTTGCAGCAGGTTCTTACGATACAGTTTATAGTTTCAAAGCAGCAATGGAAGAAGCAGGAAGTATTGAAAGCGCAGACTTGATTGCAGCGATGCTTAATATTACAGTAAGTGGTTTGACTGGAGACGCTATCTCATTTGATGAATCCGGAGCGGTTGTAAAAGAAGTAAAATTTGTAACCGTACAAGATGGTGAATATGCATACGTTGATTAATCAGCTCGTATTGTAAAATGAATACAAAACGAACATAACTTGTTCATAAATAATAATTAAGATGTGAAAATAGAGGCAACGGCGACTCTTCAGTGAAGTCGGAGTTGCCTTTTGCACATTGATGTATTAAAATAGAAAAGTAAAAAAGGTTATGAAGAGGGGGAAGAGGAGTTCTCATGGATGGAATTTTAGAACAATTAATAAACGGGGTGCGAACAGGGAGCATATATGCACTTATCGCATTGGGTTATACGATGGTGTATGGAATTGCGAAGATGATTAACTTCGCACATGGTGACATTATTATGGTTGGGGCGTATTCGCTTTATGTCTTTATCGTGTTATGTAACCTGCCTTCGTTCGTAGCTATTTTGCTTACAATGGTTATTTGTGCAAGTTTTGGTGTGCTTATGGAGAAAGTGGCGTATAAGCCGCTACGTAAAGCGCCGCCATTATCGGTATTGATTACCGCAATTGGTGTGAGCTTTTTCTTGCAAAATCTAGCGTTGTTGATTTTTAAAGCAACACCGATTCCTTTTGGTTCTATTATCAAGGTGCCATCGGTTCATATTGCAGGAATGAATATTTCGGGGATGACGATTGTAACGCTTGCGGTTACCACGATTTCTATGGTTGTTTTGACGCTTTATATCAATAAGACAAAGGGCGGCAGAGCGATGCGTGCAGTATCAGAGGATCAAGATGCGGCGCAACTTATGGGCGTAGATGTCAATGGAACAATTTCAAAAACATTTGCAATCGGATCGGCACTAGCAGCGGTTGCAGGTATTTTGTATATTTCGCAATATGAATCCTTGTTGCCTACCATGGGAGCCTTGCCAGGAATCAAAGCATTTGTGGCAGCGGTACTCGGGGGGATTGGCAGTATCCCAGGTGCCATGCTTGGTGGCATCATTCTAGGGATTATTGAAAGTGTGTCAAAGGCCTATATTTCTACACAATTGGCAGATGCGATTGTATTTGGTATGTTGGTTCTGGTCTTGCTAGTGAAACCTTCAGGTCTCTTAGGCAAGAAGAAGATAGAGAAAGTGTAGGAGGCAGAGGATGAAGAAAAATAAAAATACAATCATCAATCTTGCAATAGCGGTATTGGTGTACATGGCAGTCATGATTTTAACAACAAGGGGATTTCTAAATCGTCAAATGACCTCGTTGATTATACCGATTTGTATCTATGTGATTTTGGCAGTGTCGCTTAGCCTCGTGGTTGGATTCTTGGGAGAATTGAGCTTAGGGCATGCAGGGTTTATGTCAGTTGGTGCATATACAGGAGGAATCTTTTTGATTCAGACGCAAGATAAGTTACCTGCATTTGTTAGTCTTATAGGTGCGTTGTTGATTGGTGGCATCAGTGCAGCGATTATGGGGACGATTATTGGTATTCCTGTGTTGCGCTTAAAGGGTGACTATTTAGCAATTGTAACCTTGGGCTTTGGAGAGATTATCAAGTCGATTATCAATTCCATGACAAATATTACCGGTGGTCCAAAAGGGTTGTCTAGGATACCATTACTTACCAATCAAGCAAATTTTACATTTGTATTTATCTTGGTATTGATTAGCATCTTGCTGGTATCGAATCTGGTGAATTCAAGGCATGGGCGTGCAATCTGTGCAGTGCGTGATAATTATATTGCGGCAGAGGCAGTTGGCATTTTCGTTAGTAAATTTAAAATTATGGCATTTGTTATTGCGGCTTTTTTAGCGGGTGTTGCGGGTGTTATTTTTGCAGGGAATATTGGAATCTTAAAACCGGTGCAATTTGACTACAATATGTCTATTGAAATTTTGGTTATGGTTGTGTTAGGTGGTATGGGCAATATCAAAGGTGCGATTATTGCGGCAACTATTTTAACGCTATTGCCAGAAGTGTTACGTGGTGCATCGGATTACCGTATGTTGCTCTATGCAATTGTCTTGATTGGCATGATGTTATTTAATAATTCGGATTTGCGGAAAAATTTCTTGGAACGACAAAATTTGAAGAAGAAAGTAAAAGGGGAGGT